>Ga0255445_1024_pt1 | contig 10586 bp, 7 predicted proteins | sample ANMaggSeSYBR02D6_FD_182629 | JGI IMG/M metagenome (GOLD analysis project Ga0255445, IMG submission 182629) | Sediment cell enrichment communities from methane seep in Santa Monica Basin, California, United Staets - ANME aggregate JGI... | ecosystem: Environmental > Aquatic > Marine > Cold seeps >... | reverse complement strand
TCGATCGAATAATACTCCCTATTCCTTATGGTATGGATCATATTATTGAGGATATGTCAGGGATGTTGAAAACTTTGTAGGCGGTCTGGTCAAGATGATCGAGTTCAAAGTAGAGGAATGGAATTTTTTGGTAAATAAAGCTCTTAAAGATATTCCCTTTCCTCAAGGCAGCATGATCTCAGTAATATTTAGAGAATCCGATCTTATAATTCCTGATGGGGATGCTATTATACACTCAGGTGATCGAATAGTAATGATCGGTAAAGAGGACGCATTTTCAACGATACGAACATGGTTTGAGGAAAAGAACCAGAGTAAGAAAGTCCTTGTTGTAGGGGGAGGCAAAGTAGGATTTTATCTGATCAGGTTACTAAGTAAGAATGGGTTTGATATCACAATTATTGATAATAATAAAAAACAATGCGAAATGATAGCGGAGGCTTTACCTGATATTATAACATTAAACGGTGATGGGACTGATATTACTTTACTTGAAGAAGTCAATACATCAGGAATGGATGCTGTAGTATCTGTTACAAATAGTGATGAGAAAAATCTGCTGTGTTCGCTTATCGCAAAGCAGATGGGTGTAAATAAAGTTATTGCCAGGGTAGATAGAACTGAATATACTCAATTGTTCGAAATGGTGGGGGTGGATGTAGCTATGAGTTCCAGGGATGCGACCATTAATGAGGTATTGAAAACTACGCTTCTTTCGACTGGTATTCAATCTATCACAATGCTTGAAGGAGAAAAGGCAGAAGTACTTGAGCTTACAGCAAAACCAGGTTCTAAGATCATAAAAAAGCAGATAAAGAACCTTAAATTTCCAAAGGGGGCAATAATAAGTACTATTGTACGCGGAATAGAGATCATTATACCGGATGGGAATATCCAGATCCAACCGGGAGATGATGTTATAGTCTTTACCAAACCTGATGTGGTCTCTAAAGTAGAAGGTTTTTTTAAATAAACCGGATGTATTATGAGATACGCAATTGTTCTACATATTCTGGGTACGATCTTGAAATGTCTGGGATTATTGATGCTGATCAGCGCACTTGTAGGTTATTATTATTCACGGTCAGATCCATCGGAAGCTCCATCTGTTATGGTTTTTCTTTATTCAGGCATTATTACGTCTATAGCAGGAATAATACTGGGATATAAAAACCAGGGCTCAGAAGAACTAAAGAAACGTGAGAGTTTTGCCATAGTAGCTTTTGGTTGGCTGGCAGCGGCCGGATTTGGTGCATTGCCTTTTTTATTTAGCGGTTTTTCACCTGTTAATGCCATTTTTGAATCCATGTCAGGTTTTACTACAACAGGTGCCACTATAATGATTGATATTGAGTCCCATTCAAAGGCACTTCTTTTCTGGCGCAGTTTCATTCAATGGGTGGGTGGTATGGGTATTATCATGTTGTTCCTTGCCATTTTGCCAAATCTGGCAGTGGCGGGACGGGAGATGTTTAGGGCAGAGGCTCCCGGACCTACTGAAGATAAACTCAAACCAAGACTTAAGGAGACTGCAAAGATATTATGGATGGCCTATATAGTCATTTCCGTAATTGAATTTATTTTATTAAAAGTTGCAGGAATGAGTGTTTATGATGCTGTTACCCATACTTTCACTACTATGGCATGCGGTGGTTTTTCACCAAAAGCAGATTCGATAGCAGCTTTTGAAAGTCCTTTGATAGAAGGGATTATTATAGTTTTCATGTTCATTGCCGGGGCTAATTTTGCACTTCATTATAAACTGATATATGTGGATCATAAGAGCTTTCTCAAGGATAGTGAGTTTAAGTTCTATGGTCTGATCGTAGCCGGGGCATCTATCCTGCTCACATTGATGTTGTGGAAGACCGGGACTTTTCATAGCGTGATAGAATCGTTTAGATATGCTGTTTTCCAGGTGTTATCGATCCTGACCACAACCGGTTATGCAACGTTTGATTTTAATACATGGCCTGATTCTTGCAGAATGATATTATTTATGCTAATGTTCATTGGGGGTTGTGCTGGTTCCACGGCTGGCGGGGTCAAGGTCGTACGGATATTACTAATGATAAAATATGGATACCGAGAGCTTTTCAAGACCCTACAGCCGAAGTTAATAAGACATATTAGACTGGGAGACAGGGTAATTACGGATGAGGTTATGGGCAGTATCTTTTCATTTATGGTCCTTTATATACTGGTATTTATGATCAGTACTATGATACTGAGTTTGCTTAAGGTGGATATGATCAGTGCAGCTTCTGCTTCTATTGTGACATTAGGGAATATAGGACCGGGATTTGATCTGGTCGGACCGTGGTCTAATTTCAGTACTATACCTGTTATAGGTAAACTGGTGCTTATTGCTAATATGTGGATAGGGAGGCTGGAAATATTCACTGTACTGATATTGTTTATTCCAGGGTTCTGGAAGGATTAACAAGAGGTATGACAATTGAAAAAGATACGTATTCAAGATGATCGAGTTCAAAGTATAGGGGTTTTTTAATAAGCCGGATGCACTATGAAATACACAGTTGTTCTACATATTCTGGGTACGATCCTGAAATATTTGGGATTATTAATGCTGATCAGCGCACTTGTAGGTTATTATTATTCACGTTCAGATCCATCGGAAGCTCCATCTGTTATGGTTTTTCTTTATTCAGGCATTATTACGTCTATAACAGGACTAATACTGGAAAATAGAAACCAGGGCTCAAAAGAACTAAAAAAACGTGAAAGTTTTGCCGTAGTAGCTTTTAGCTGGCTTGCAGCAGCCGTATTTGGTGCATTGCCTTTTTTATTTAGCGGTTTTTCACCTGTTAACGCCCTCTTTGAATCCATGTCAGGTTTTACTACAACAGGTGCCACTATAATGACTGATATTGAGTCCCATCCAAAAGCACTCCTGTTCTGGCGCAGTTTCATTCAATGGGTGGGTGGTATGGGTATTATTATGTTGTTCATTGCTATTTTACCAAATCTGGGAGTGGGAGGACGGCAGATGTTTCGGGCAGAGGCTCCCGGACCTACTGAAGATAAACTCAAACCAAGACTTAAGGGGACTGCAAAGATATTATGGATGGTCTATATAGCCATTTCCGTAATTGAATTTATTTTATTGAAAATTGCAGGAATGAATGTTTATGATGCTGTTACTCATACTTTCACTACTATGGCATGCGGTGGTTTTTCACCAAAAGCACATTCGATATCAGCTTTTGAAAGTCCTTTGATCGAGGGGATCATCATAGTTTTCATGTTCATTGCCGGGGCTAATTTTGCACTTCATTATAAACTGATATATGTGGATCATAAGAGCTTTCTTAAGGATAGTGAGTTTAAGTTCTATGGTCTGATCGTAGCCGTGGCATCTATCTTGATCACATTGATGCTGTGGAAGACGGGGACTTTTCATAGCATGATAGAATCGTTTCGATATGCTATTTTCCATGTGCTATCGATCCTGACCGGAACTGGCTATGCAACGTTTGATTTTAATACATGGCCTGATTCATGTAGAATCATATTATTTTTACTAATGTTCATTGGAGGTTGTGCTGGTTCCACAGCTGGCGGGATCAAGGTCGTACGGATATTACTGGTGATAAAATATGGATATCGCGAACTCTTCAAGACACTGCAGCCGAAGTTAATAAGACATATTCGGCTGGGGGACAGGGTAATTCCGGATGAGGTTATGGCTAGTATCTTTTCTTTTATGGTCCTTTATATACTGGTATTCGTGACCAGTACTGTCATATTATGTTTGCTTGAGATAGATTTGATCAGTGCAGCTTCTGCTTCTATTGTGACATTAGGGAATGTAGGCCCGGGATTTGATCTGGTCGGACCGTGGTCTAATTTCAGTACTATACCTGTTATAGGTAAACTGGTGCTTATTCTTAACATGTGGATAGGGAGACTGGAGATTTTTACTGTACTGGTACTGCTTATTCCGGGGTTCTGGAAGGATTAACAAGAGGTATGACAATTGAAAAAGATACGTATTCTACTCAAGGACATTTAGATATAGTGCCAGAAAAGAAATACCAGCACTATATTCTAATAATCTAAAGAACAAGTAAGGCTTTTGTATACAGATACAACCTGGCTATTTTGTAGATGGAGCAAAGACTGGCAATCGAGCTAATATTAATCTTCCTGGTCATAAAATTTGATCATCCAGCAATTCCTTGCATTCCAGGACATAATAAATAACTCTGTTGTACAGAACATGATTTTTCCATCAGGAACATTCGGGTCATGGTATACAATCCGGTCATCCTGGAAATCAACTATTACTATGAAATGACCGGATCCATTGTTATTACCATCTAAATAACCGGGGTCAATTTGTACGATTACCGGATTTTCTGCTTCTATTTCTTGTTTAATGTCGCTAATATTAGCATTTTTAATTGCAGAAGCCTGCAGATTGAACTGGTATGCTGCTTGTGAAATTTTTGTTGATGTTGTTCCTTTTTTTGTTGTATTGCATGCCGCTATTATTTCAGCTTCCGATCTTATAATTCCATTCGAAGCAAGGATCATCCGTAAGCATGCAGGTCCGCATGTGTAATATTTTTCTTGTTCAAAATAAGGAACATCTATATTCCATGTACTAATTGTGTTGTTTTGTGTAGTATTAAATTCAGTATTGGATGCAATATTATCTAGCAATTTTTCCAGGTAAGATCCACATGAATTTTCACCGGCAGTGCAGGTAAGCAGGGTAAGCAACAAAAGTGCTATAATAATGTACTTTTTCACGTTTTTTCACCTTTTTTATTCGGTTAGAACATTATACTACAAGCACAGTCTGATTAAATTGAAAAAAGGAATTCCTGGCGGATCAATCTAATCATAACAGTAATATATTTTCACAACTATATTTTTAATATAATATTAATGATATATAAACTTTGTTAATTTTTTTATAATGATGATCATGGTTATTATCATTTTTCTTTTAGAAGTTTAAACTTATAAACCACAAAGAGAACTAAGAAGTACAGAGTAGGCCAAAAGCGAGGATTAAAGTGTGGATTGGAAGGTAGCAGTGCACTCCAGTAGATGTAGTCGATTATCTTGTATATTATAATTTTACAATGATTTATAAGTACTTATTAAATAGTAACGAAAACTATATAAATGAATGAAATGCTTATTGGTAATATGGAAAAAAATAAACTTCGTCAGGTAATCATTGATCAGCAAAGTCTGTTCAACAAAAAGGAAGACCTGATCGACAGGGATATTGATCTGGAATACTACCTCAAAGGCAATGAGATCATTATCATTTCAGGAATAAGACGGTGTGGAAAAAGTTCCCTTTTAAAATTAATATCAGATAAAATTGAAGGTACCAAAGTTTTCATTAATTTTGATGATATCAGGTTAGTGGACTTTAACCTGGATAATTTCCAGGAAATACAGGATATTATTTTCGAATTATTTGGGGAAAATGAGAATATAACATACTTTTTGGATGAAGTCCAAAACATTATCTTCTGGGAAAAATGGGTGAACAATCTATATTCTCGGGGAATAAAAGTATTTGTTACCGGTTCAAACTCAAATCTTTTGAGTTCAGAAATTTCTACATATCTCACCGGAAGAAATAAAGTAATTAAATTATTCCCCTTTTCTTTTAGGGAATATCTCAGACTCAAAGAGATAGAATACCTTAAACCGGAATACTTAACAAGTTCTCAAAAAATGAAAATATATACATCATTTTTAGAGTATTTTAACAATGGAGGTTTTCCTCTTATCCTAAAAAACGATGATATTGAATTGTCCAGACAATATTTTGAAGATATTTTAAACAAGGATATTTTAAATAGATATAAAGTGAGGGAGGTAAAGGAATTAAAAGACCTGGTTCTTTTTCTTTTCTCAAATATTGGAGGAATATATTCCTATTCAACATTAAAAAGTGTTTGCCAAATTAAAAGTCTGAGTACAATCAAAAATTACATCGATTACTTCGAGAACGTGTTTTTACTCTATCAGGTAAGAAGATTTGATTATTCTATTAAAAAACAAAAAGTATCATCATCTAAAATATATGTTGGTGATAATAGTTTTTTAAAAACAGTTTCTTTTAATTTCTCGGAAAATACAGGTAGACGACTTGAAAATTTAGTATACCTGCAGCTTAAGCGGAAATATGATGAAATATATTATCATTTAGATAAAAATGAATGCGATTTTGTCATCAAAGAAAATCTTAAAATAACCCGGGCAATCCAGGTATCGTTAAAGCTTGATAACCCGGTCACAAAACAACGGGAAATCGCCGGATTAGTGGAAGCAATGAGGAGATATAAATTAAAGGACGGATATATTCTAACATTGGAGAATGAAGAATTAATAGAACCGGATAATAAGAAAATAATAATAAAACCGATATGGAAGTGGCTGCTGGAGTTTGATAACTTTGATTGAAAAGGCTTAATAAATCGTGACCTGAATATTGACCTGGATATGAACGAACAGCCTGATTTCCTGCCAATGTCACTGGATGAAGCAAAAGCTCTGGGATTTAAGGAATTCGATATCATCCTGGTGGCAGGGGACGCATATGTAGACCATCCCTCTTTTGGTACGGCCCTGGTTGGACGGATGCTGTGGGATGCGGGTTACAAAGTAGGTATCATCACCCAGCCCGACTGGAAGAGCGATACGGATTTCATGAAACTGGGCCAACCCAGGCTGTTCTTTGGCGTAACATCCGGTAATGTTGATTCTATGGTCAACAACTACACGCCAAATAAGAAAAAACGCCATGATGATGTATATTCCCCCGGCGGCACCGGGGGCTTAAGACCCAACCGTGCCACCATCGTGTACACTGAAAAGCTGCATGCCATTTTTCCTGATACACCCATCGTGCTGGGCGGCATCGAAGCCAGCCTGCGGCGGTTCGCTCATTATGATCACTGGTCTGATTCGGTACGCCAGTCCATCCTTGCAGATGCACCGGCTGATTTACTTGTGTTCGGGATGGGGGAGCAACAGGTGGTTGAGATTGCCCGCCGACTTTCTATGGGTAAAGATACAAACGACCTCACCGACCATACTGACCTTACCAATCTTACTAACATCCCGGGCACGGTCATTAAGCTGGAATTGAAAAAATGGCGTACAATGGGGCATAAAGGATATATTGAGCTGCCGTCATTCACCGAGGTTTCGCAGGATAAGGAACTATATGCCAGGGCCTTCAGGCTCCATTACCAGAATCAAGACCCGGTACGGGGCAGACCTGTTGCACCGCCTGCGCGGAATCCAGGGGGTGACGAAGGTATTCATAAGGTCCGGGATACGGTATGACCTGGTGTTGGCTGATTCTTCAGTTTATCTTCGTGATCTGTGTGAGCACCATGTCAGCGGGCAGCTCAAGGTGGCACCTGAACATGTGAGTGGGCATGTGACTAATATTATGTGTAAGCCTTCAAGGGAGGTGTTCGACGAATTCAGGAACAAGTTCAAAGAAGTGAATAAGGAACTGGAGAAGGAACAATACCTGATACCTTATTTTATGTCCGGCCATCCGGGATGCACGGTTGAGGATATGGTGGAACTTGCCGAGTATATCAGGGACAATGACCTGTACACCAAGCAGGTGCAGGACTTTACACCTACGCCTATGACAGCTTCTACGTGTATGTATTATACGGGCATTAATCCATTTACTATGGAAGAGGTGCATGTAGCAAAGAGGAAGGAAAAGAGGATACAGCGGGCTTTAATGCAGTACAGGGATGGGAGGAATTACAAGCTGGTTTATGAGGGGCTAAAGATGGTTGGGCGGGAGGAACTGATAGGGAATGAGTGGCAGTGTTTGGTAAGGCGAAAGGGGAGGCGGTAAAGTTGTAGGAAAAGAGTGTATTGGTCTGAAAAATATATCTCAAGTAAATCCGACCGGAGGGAGGATTTTATTCTACTCCACCTCAACACTTCCGATCTTCTCAGCCAGTTTAGCCAAAACTTCCTGACGCATTCCTTCTACAAATTTAATACTGCCCACAACCAGATGTCCACCACCGTTAACCCCCGCGCCTGGTATCTCCTCACGCAGCTCCTGCACCATATTGGGAATATTCATCAACACACCACGACTGCGCAGCACAGCAAAATCCGGTCCGAATCCAAGTGTAACAACAGGTTTATCATCATATTTTTTACAAAGCCTGTCATGTACTTCACCACTGGTCTTACCTGGTGGAGGGAAAGTGAACTTAAGCGCAAACTTTTCCACATCCAGCACATTGAGAATTGCTCCATTAGGTAGTTTCTGTGCCTTTACAGCTTGCATACATACATCCATTTGAATATCAATTGCCTCGTTAGCCTGCTTTACCAGCAACGGTACAAGCTGGTTGTGCCTCTCGAGTTTTCCAAGGTTCAGTATATCATAGGTAATACCCTTACCTTCACTGAACTTAAGCCAGAATGCTTCATAATCCAATGCCATTGCCATATCCGTTACGTCCTTAAGACTGTATCTTGATGCTACAAGAGCAATATATGCCTCTGCTTCGGGTGCTTGTGACCTGTCACCTACTGCAGAGACCGCTGCAAGGTGTTGAACCTCTTGTGTCACATCAGGATTTATCATCCTGGCAATCTCCACACCCATCATCCCGGTCGTTATCCCAAAATCACCGCCTGCATGAGCAGGGTTCACATGTCCCAGTAAATACTGGTCAACAATATCGTCAGGATGATGATGGTCCACAACCAGCATATCCATTCCGTAAACCTTTGCCTGCAACATAGCAGATACATCTTCCTCAGTAGACCCATTATCCATTAGCAGGATCAATGGGAGTTTCTGGCCATGCCTTTCATTGTCTGTCAAAGCAAAAGTAATATCCCTGGTGATATCCACCATCTCATAGAAAGGAGCTTTACTGGGAGAGCGCCTGTAGAAATGATATTCAGCATCAGATCCACCCACCTCCTTGATCAAAGGTATTATTGCCCTCTCAACAGCAATTGCAGAAGTAATACCATCTGCGTCTGCATGATGTCGCAATACGATAGGTCTCGAATGATAGATAGCCTTACGTATTTCTTTGGCAACCAGACGCATTCTTGGTCTTAATGCTTCTAATATCGGACTTTCAACTAAAAATTCGATCTCATGAGGTTCTGAGCGCTCATCTATCGCTTTTTCAATCTCTTCCTCTATACCGGCAGCATCAGCACCCCACAGCTGTCGTATCTCACGTATCTCGATCTGCAGTTCAGTATTTCGTTTGCTGAGCTCTCCTATCACTTTTACGATCATATCAGATTCGACCTCAGGGTAGGAACGCTGACCTGCCTTTTCAAAAGCTGCACATGGTACAGTCCCGGTCTCATCGGCAATAGTGAATATTGTAGGTCCGCCGGTTTGTTTTACCTGGATGGTCTCACCTGAGACATACACAAGTTTATTAATATGATCCTTAAGGTCTGATATCCTGGTACGTGGTATATCTTTCTCTACTGTAATGATCTGGTATTCCTGGATACTTTCAGGAACCAGATCAATGTTACCATTAGATGCTATGCCTTTTATCCTGACATGTACGGTCTGGCCTGCTAAGAGTGGTTTGTCCAGGTTTTTATTATGTACAAGACCCCTGGTACTGGAATTCAGGTTAACAAATGCACCAAAATTAGCCAGGTTATCCACCACACCTTCATAGACTTTATCTATCTCAAGATCAGATACATCACATGCAGGAGTTAATGCGAAGACTGGTGATTTTTTTGCACAGGAAGCACACAGATCATTCTGTGGATCATCATCGACACCAAGACGTTTACCGCATACACTGCAATTAACTATAACACCCCTGCCACCGCATATTTCGCATTTTTGTTTAATAATAACTGTACCTGAACCATCGCATGTTTGGCATTTGGACCCACCCTGTATCATGATTTCCATATCTTCGGCAGTCATTTTGGTCAGGTCCAGACTCCTGGCTTTACCAGACCCTTTGCAATCAGGACATTGTTGGCTTAAGGTTTCCTTAGTTCCTGAACCCCCGCAAGCTTCGCATTGTTGTGTCATGATCCTTAGAATTTACGTTCTATTAAATAATCACCCAGGGCCAGCAAGATTTCCTTTGCCTCAGTATCAGGCAATATATCCAGTCTTGCCTTTCCCTCATTTATATAATTGTTAGCTGTCTTTATGGCATAGTCAATAGAACCGGAATTATCGAGCGTCATCAAAGCACTTTCAATCTCTTTTCTACTGGCATTTCCTTTACCAAATACATCAAGTGTAACATTGTTCTCTTTGGCATGAAGATAAATCAGGGTTTTCTTACCTTCCATAATGTCGCTACCCCTTACTTTGCCAAGTATATCTTCTGGTGTTATCAGGTCAAGTACATCATCGAATATCTGGAAACCCACACCTATTAACCGCCCATAGTCCCATAGGGCTTGAGCCTCTTTATAAGTACCACCACCCAGAATAGCACCTATTTTTGCAGATGCTGCAAATAACACACCGGTCTTCTTTTCCACCATCTCGATATACTCTACCTCAGAAATATTATCCTCCA
>Ga0255445_1023_pt1 | contig 10606 bp, 9 predicted proteins | sample ANMaggSeSYBR02D6_FD_182629 | JGI IMG/M metagenome (GOLD analysis project Ga0255445, IMG submission 182629) | Sediment cell enrichment communities from methane seep in Santa Monica Basin, California, United Staets - ANME aggregate JGI... | ecosystem: Environmental > Aquatic > Marine > Cold seeps >... | reverse complement strand
AGCGAAGATGTAGCTAATGCACTCAAAAACTATTTCTATTTCAGCCAGGAGTGTGAAGATATCTCCCGTTCTTCATATTCCGATTCGGAATGGATTGACCTTTTAAAGGTTGAAATAAATTCCGGACGGCCTGTAATATATGGAAGTCATGATAATGATAACGATTCGGGGCATGCATGGGTGCTTGATGGAGCTTCTACTGATGATTTTTTTAATTGTAACTGGGGATGGGGAGGAGGTCAAAATGGTTGGTTTTCAATTAATGACTTAACTCCCGGGACTCATAATTATGATTCTCAACAACATGCATCTGTCAACATTCATCCTAAAACAGGTTCTTTAAGTGGAACGCTAACATATGCAAGCAGCCCTTACAAATTCAATTTCGACCAGGTTATAGAATCAAACCAACAATTGACCATTGAACCCGGTGTGGAGGTGATTTTCAACGGACGGTACAAACTAATAGTAAGAGGACAATTGAATGCCGAAGGTTACAACGGTGGGTTTATCAATTTTAATGCACAAATACCTGAAATTGGTATGCAAGGGGTTAAGTTCGAAAACCTAAACGATAATGCTATGGATAGTTCAAAAATGTTCTATTGCAGGTTCGAGAATGGAAAAGGAACATGGGACCCGTATAACAGGATTTCACAAGGCGGGGGTGTTTATTGCAATAATTCTTCCAAAGTATTTATTAAGCGTTCAAGGATATTTAAATGCCAGGCCGACTATGGTGGTGGTATTTCCTGCCTCAATAATTCCGGGATCAGGTTACATCATAATTTAATAGATGGTGATACCGCTACTTTTTATGGGGGTGGAATGTGAACTGGTACCATGCCAGGGGTGTTGCCAAAAGTTCAAAACCTGCGCCATTGCAGTGGCAACACAACCAACTACAACATGATCATTACAAGTGTTACAAGATGATGTATCTTCGGGACAAAGAGCATTATATGGCCACCTTTGATGCCATATGGTTGTTAACAATGGATTTTCAACCGTAGTGTCTTTTGATTGAAACAAAGTTGGGTCAACCAAATATTTAGCCCAATTATTTGTTGTTTTTATATTCGCTGTAACTTTTGCCTGTTTAGCTGCATATATTTCCTTTTTGTATCTTTTTAAAATAAAAAACTCAAATGCCGGTGAATGGTTATTTTCATCATAAGTGCTTTCGAAGGAATAACCCAGGATTGGTTGAACGATATCATCGGCAGATACCAGGACAAAGCCTTTTTCTGAAAATATCATTACATAAAAAATGGTTTCCCCTTTTTCTTTTTCTTCAATTATCCTGCTTATACCATTATTTGGAATAAGGTTATCAGCCCTTTCGGTGTATAAATTAATGGCAACATTTTTAGCTGTGTTCACAGCCACTTCTTTAGTAAATACACTAAAACTCCAGGAACAAATAAGTAATGTAAGTAGTGTTTTTAACAGAAAATTTAAGTTTGATTTCATAGTATGGTTCTCCTTATATTTTAAATAATTTATTAAAATTAATATAGAACTACAGGCATTGTCAACTATAAAATAGAATTCGGTGTGTAATTGATAGCAGATGACGGTTTTGAAATAGAATTTGGTTGAGTCTTTAAATGTTAGCGTGTTTATGTTTTGTATGTTTTTTATTAAATTTGTTGACTATTTTTATGATATGATAAAAACAGGACTAATATTAATACTTGGGTTTTTATTGATTAATCTTTGCATAAATGCGCAGGAAAATAAGATTGATAGCCTTTTGCAGCAACTTGAACAAGTGCCTGAACAGGATAAGGCAGAAATTTATAACCAATTGGCGGTTTTCAATACCAAAAATTCACCAGGATTAAGAATTGAATACGGTAAAAAAGCCTTAGATATTGCACTAAAATATGAGTTGAAAGAAGAAAAATTACATTCTTTATCAAATATTGCCACAGGCTATGCTTATTCAGGTGATAATTTAAAAGCCCTTGAATACGACCTGAAAGCATTGGATATGGCTAAAGAACTTAATAATAACAAGTTTTTATCAAATATATTTTCAAACCTTGGATACGACTATTATTACCTTGGTAATTTTGAAAAGTCGCTTGAATGTAATTTAAACGCCCTTGCCATAAGAAATGAGATGTTGGAAACAGGCTTGCCGGAAAGCGAAAAAAATTTAGCCAGTAGTTACAACAATATCGGCTCGTTGTACAATAGCATGGGTCAGCATCAAAAGGCACTGGAATATTTTCAAAAAGGCCTTGATATCGGAAAAAAACTGGGAGATTCTATAGATATTGGACAGTCGCTGCATAATATCGGTTCAATATATGAAAAACTGAAAGAATCTGATAAAGCCCTTGATTATTATCAGGATGCCCTTGAAATTCGAAAAAAATATGGAAATAAACGGGAAATTGCCGAAACGCTTAATAATCTGGGAATTATCATGAAACATATGAATTTCCTTGATAAAGCCCTTGAATATTTATTCGAATCCATTCAAATTTTTTCCGAGATCAATAACAAAGGAGGAGCAACCTCTGTAACTAATAACATTGCAGGAATTTACCTTCTCCAAAAAAATCCTGAAAGAGCATATCCCTATATTATTAAAGGCATTGAATTGGCTGAAGAAACAGGGCAGAAAAAAACACTCAGCGAAATTTATGTAAACCTGGTTGATTATTATGTTTTGATAGGTGATTATAAAAATGCTTTTAAAACACAGGAGAAATTCCTCATTTTGAAGGATACATTGTACAGCACTAATCTTGCAGAGAAGGTATCGGAAATGCAAACAAAGTATGAAACAGAAAGGAAAGAGAAGGAAATTTCATTATTGACCAAAGATAATGAGATTCAATCCCTAAAAATCAGGAAACAATCGATTCAACTTTATTTATTAATTGCTGTAGTATTGGTAGTTGTTCTTATTGGAAGTTTGTTATTTAGCAGATATAAGCTAAAGCAAAAACATTATCAGAGCGAACTGGAAAAGAAAAACCTTGAAACCGAACAACGCCTTCTCCGTTCGCAGATGAATCCGCATTTTATTTTTAATTCGCTAAATTCGATTCAAAGCTATATTTCGGGTAATAATGCTTTAACAGCCATGACATATTTATCTAAGTTTGCCAAACTAATGAGATACATCCTTGAAAATTCAAGGAAAAAAATGATATCGCTGGAAGACGAGGTGAATACTTTACAATTGTACATTGAACTCGAAAGGATTCGTTTTAAACAAAAATTTGATTTCATCATAGAAATTGATCCTAAGTTGCATACTGAAACTACTTATATTCCTCCAATGCTTATTCAACCCTTTGTGGAAAACTCAATAAAACACGGATTAAGGAATATAAAGGAGCAAGGGCATTTGCAGCTTAACTTCAAATCAAATCATGAAGTAATTTTTTGTTCGATAAATGATAACGGTATTGGCAGGGACCAGGCGCAAAAATTAAACAAGGATATAAAAGGCAAACACAAATCCCTCGGTATGCATCTTACTAAAGAGCGCCTTGAGGCTTTAAACAGCGAAAGTAAATCGGACATTAAGGTAGAAATAATTGATTTGAAAAATGAAAAGGGAGAACCGGCAGGAACTGAAGTACAAATAACTTTGCCCTTTGAAATTGAATAAAGTGAAAATGGGGAATAGATGAATAAGGGGAATGGATGAATATAACAATTAACAAATTTGTATCTTTGGTAAAATTTTAATATTGTGATCAGAGCAATCATTATTGACGACGAGGAAGAAAGCCGGAATACGATTTTTAATATTCTATCTGACTTTTGCAAAGACATAATTGTTATTGCACAGGCTGATAATGTGCAAAATGGAATTTTAAAGATACAAAAAGAAAAACCCGATGTGATTTTCCTTGACATCCACATGCCGGATGGAACCGGATTTGACCTTCTTGAAAAAATAACCGCTATTGATTTCCAGGTGATTTTTATCACAGCTTATGACCAGTACGCTCTTAAAGCTATCAAATTCAGTGCTCTCGATTATATTCTTAAACCTGTTGATCCGCAGCAATTGATTGAGGCTGTAAAAAAAATCAAAAAGTCAGAGACTGATTTTGGAAGGATTTCTAATCAAATTAACACGTTGCTTGGAAACAGAAACGGTTTTCACAGGATTACGTTACCAACTTTAAAAGGATTCCGGTTTATTAACCTGAAAGATATTATCCGCTGCGAAGCTGACAGTAATTATACAAATTTCTTCTTGAATTCCGGTGAAAAAATCTTGGTAACAAAAACCCTCAAAGAATATGATGAATCTTTATCATCACTGCATTTTGTCAGGGTACATCAATCTCACCTTATAAATACCAGGTTTGTCGAGCAATATCTTAAAGGCGAAGGCGGCACTATTGTAATGGCAGATGGCTCCGAAGTTGAGGTTTCCAGAAGAAGAAAAGATGAGTTTTTGAACAGGATGGAGGAAAATTAATTATATTAACAGAAACAAAAGGTTTTACAATTATAAATTGTACATGTCTGTTTTGCATTTCAGTTACAAACTGAAATGTGCAGCGATCAATTTTCGGATTAGCTTACCCACCACCACTTGCTTAAATCCGAAAAAGCCCGGTGGTAAGCTTTAGAAGAAAAAACCCCGGACATTTTTGCCGGGGTTTTCATTTGGATAATATTTGCGAAGATGTAAAGTGCCTTTCCTTAATTATAAATTCGAGTTAACAATGATTTGCAAAGATTATAAAACTGTCTATCTCCTTTCTTAAATATATTTTAAACTTTAATGAACTTACAATTAATCGGGCACATGTGTTTGTTCATTTAAATTTCCCAGCCACACATCATTTTTATCCTGGTTCATTACTTGTCCATTCATATCAAAATCACCGGATTTATAGCCTCGTGTTCCTGCCTGAATTGACCAAACATTTGTTTTGTCGTCCGAATTAATAACACCATCGGCATTTCCATCACCGGCATACATTCCGTAAACTCCTCCGATATCTTTTTGGCCGAAATTGTATGCCTGACCAGCCCCTGTGGTAAAATCATAGTCGTAAATCCCACCGGATTCAGTTAATGGATTTGCAGACATAACTCCGAGATGATTTCGGTGCCAGATTACAACAAACAATTGATGAATTATTGAATTGCTGAATTGGAGATTAGAAGAACCATCTAAACTTATAATTGAACCATTATTCAATATGAAGGCTGCCTGTTGAGCAATGATGGAATCGGAAGTAGCTGTTGAAGCATCACCGGTAGTTTCTCTTAATTCAATCAGCACCCAATCCACTACATTAGTATTTGGTATTGAAGCAACACTTTCGGTTCCGGTATAATTCCAGGGTGAGCCGCTGTATGGTTGTGAGAGTGGGAGAATGGCGTTCAAATTCGGATTTAAACTTGTTCCATTGAAGGGTCCTTCAAGAAATGCAGTAATATCCAAAGAAAAACCTACGGTTATTTCATCCACGATGATGTTTCGGCTCAGTCCACCACCGGTATTGCAAACATAAGTACCAAGCCAGTTATCATCCACCGGATTAAGGAAAATTAAAGTATTTGATGTTTCTCCGCTGAATATGGCTGGTTGTGGATACGGTGGATTTACTATTGCCCATCCATTCCAATACCATTGGTAGGGTGAGACCTGAATGTCGGAAACAAAGCGCATTTGCCCGGTAATATAATTTCCATTTTGCAGATGGATGTATTGTTCGCTTGCCCCAACCATCTGTGTGTTTGAATTCTCCCAGGACCCATTGTTGGTTAAATTGCCATAAAGCCTAATAATGAAAGGAGAGTAAGGGTTGTTGTCCTGAATAACTCCATTGTTGATAAATTCATCATAGGTGTTCAGTGTCCCATTATAGTAGTAGTTTTGTAATGAACCATTATTGATTACGGTACCGTGTGTTGAACAATTGTTACTGCCTATATTATTCTCCCCCTGCAATGCTAAATCGGTAAAAGAAACATTTTCATATTCGGGGGCATCAATATTATAAATGCCTTCGCCATATAAGATTGAGAGTTCACCTTCCCCGGTAAGGTTGCAATTTGATAATTTTCCATCATGGATTTTCAAGGTTGTATTGGCTGATATGGGAAAGTCATGGTCGTAGAAATTAATCTGTACATCATCAAAATAAACCAGGGTATTTATATAAATATTCCCTGCTGTTTTGTTGTTGTAAAAGTTTGTGCTCGCAAAACTATTGCCATTGATACAGCTAAAATGCTGGTCTGTCGAGCCTGTCAATGAGGTATTGTGATTATCCCATATCCCGTCATTTATGATATCCCCGTCAATATTAAGGTTTACGTTATTTTGAACAGTAGCATTGTTGTAAATGTTGCCATCAATACTGAGTGTCAAATAAGAATAAATATCTTCTGATTGGATAATCCCATTGTTGGTGAGGTTTCCCGATACAGTGAGTGTATAACTGTAAGTATTGTTAAAGAGAGAGCCTGTCGAGATGATTGTCAAATTATGACAAGCATTGTTTGAGGAATAGACAGCACCATTGATAACCACATCGTATGCAGCAGTTGGCACAATCCCTCCGACCCATGTCCATGTACTGTCCCAGGGACCACCGGCTGATGTTGAATGAATTTGTGCATTGCTTGAAAGGGCAAATACTGTTAACAATACAGCTATACCCAGAACGATTTTAGCGTATGAATTTTTCATAATATTAAGTTTTAAATATTTAATGAATAGAATACCTAATTTTAATGAATTACTGATATAAAATTTAATTTGCTTTGCAAATATATGCTGTACTTTACATTAAAATATGGGGAAATACAGATAAGGTTTTTGCAAATTTAAATTCGGTTTTAAATCATCTCCAGTAATTTCAGGAAGCTGTCTTTTTTTCGGCGGGCAACAGGCAGATATGAATTGTCTTTCATTACTACGTCCCCTCCTTCAATTTTGCTGTAATGGTCAATGTATTTTAAGTTGATTAAATGGGATTGGTGGATACGGTAAAATCCATAACCATCAAGCATATCTTCGTATTCTTTAAGATTTTTTGATACCAGGATTTTTTTACCACCCAAAAGGTAAAACTGAGTATAACCTGCATCCGATTCGCATCTTACAATATCATTTGTATTTACAATGTAAATATTTTCGGCAGTTTTAAGTACGAGTTTTTTATTTTCAGAAGCTGAATTTTCCAGGTTAGCAAATAATGCATTAAGTTTTAAACTGATATTTTCCTGTTCAACCCGGTGATGTGCTTTATTGATAGCGTCAAATAATTTTTGGGGATCAACAGGTTTGAGAATATAATCAATTGCAGAAAATTCAAATGCCTGCACTGCATATTCTTCATAAGCAGTTATAAAGATAATCTTAAAATTTATGTCGTTCAGTTTTTTCAGAAGGTCAAAACCCGTTCCGTCAGGCATATTAATATCTAACAGTACAAGATCAGGTTTATGCGTAGTAATGGCAGTGATACCTGTAGCTACGTTTTCTGCTTCAGCAACAAGGGTTACATTTTGCGGGCTGAATTTAAGTAAGTCAGCAATACTTTTCCTCGTCCTGGCTTCATCATCTATAATAATTATTTTCATATTCCAATCAAAAATTTGTTTTAAGCATGTTTCAAATATGTTTTTGTGAACCTTTTTACTTTCTTTCGAAATGATCGCGATTGTATTACCTTCATCTTTGCTTAATCAAATTTATAATCGGAAAACTCACCTTGTTCAAGTTCTTCCATTCCAAAAAGAATGTCCTTAATCAAACTGTAAGTCAAATCAGGGTTTTCTTCTACACATTTCCCAATTTTCGCCCAATGTTCAATTTGTCCGGTAAGTGAACGTTTATCAACCTTGCTGAAAAGCCTGGCTTCTTTTACCAATTTGTTGGATATTCTTACTGCTGTTGCCATAAAAATAATTTTAAAGTTTTCTATTGCAAATATAGATAAAATATTGCATTTTACACAAAAGGCTATGCTTAAAGTTCACGATAAGGAATAATAAATTTAACTTTTGTACCCTTTACTTTTCTATCTATATCTTTAATATCATCAATTTCCATGATGAACTGTTTTTTCTTCCGGCCCTTATTGAATATATCTATCCTTTCATTTGCAATTACTGTTGCGAGTGAAGTATGACTTTTGTTTTTATCATTTTTTAGCTTCTTCGAGGTTTTTATACCGATTCCGTTATCCTCAACAATTAGCAAAACAGATTTTTGTTCCGCCATCAGTGTAAAGCTCACTGAAATAAATGGGTCAAGTTAAATTTATGGGGAGAAGTCTATCTTTGCTGTTAAAATAAAACAGCATGGAATTAGGATTTGAAGGTTATTTTTTACCTGAAAAATTGTTGGAACATTTCAATATAGTTTTGGTGAAATATTTAGGAGAAGTAAGCACAAAGAAAATGATACTGGAGATTCATTTGAAAGAAATGAACAATCTACCTTCTGGTTATCCAGCTTCAGAGTACGAGTCAAAAGGATTTTCGTCATCATCTCGGATACAGGATTTCCCAATAAGGGGCAAGGCTGTTTATTTAGTGATAAATAGACGTAGATGGCGTCATAAGGAGACAAAGAAAGAAATCAGAAGTGATTATTCATTTATAGCCGAGGGTTCAAAAATAACAAAGGAACTCTCGGATTTTTTAAAAGGAACACATAGAGACCCGAGAAGATACGATAAGTAATATAGCTGGTTACTATAACGTAAAACCGGATAAACTCAGGCGTCAATACAAGAAACATAGCAGTGGTTTCAATGATTGGGAACAAAAACCTCATGCAGAGGATTACATGCTATTTCCTAAAAATATGGGAGAATACCTGAGTATTGATGAAGTATCCTTGTCACAAGGAGAACTCTACACTTTTTTAACCAATAAAAATGGTAGGGGTAAGAAAGGAACACTAGTAGCCTCCATTAAAGGAACGCTATCTAAGGATATTGTAAAAGTGCTTGAAAAATTACCGCTAACAACCAGAGAATTAGTTAAAGAAGTAACCCTTGATATGGCTAAAAATATGGAGTCTGCTGTTAAATGTTGTTTTCCCTGTGCTGATTTAGTAACCGATAGATTCCATGTAGTGAAATTGACTCTGGAGGCATTGCAACATATCAGGATTAAGCATAGATGGCAGGAGTTAGATAAAGAAAATATAGCCATCGAAAAGGCTAAAGAACAGGGAAAGAAATATATCCCTGAAGTACTTGAAAACGGTGATACTCCTAAGCAACTATTGGCTCGCTGTAGATATATCATGGCGAAGAAAACTTCTGATTGGACTCCAAACCAAAAACTCAGAGCAGAGATATTATTCAGGGAATATCCAATCATTAAAAAGGCATATGAACACACTATGGAGTTTAGAAATATTTATGAACACAACACCCTTGTTGGCGCTAAGGAAAAATTCTTAAACTGGATAAAGAAATCTATGGAACAAGAAATAAAAGAATTTTACACCGTAGCTAACTCTGTTCAAAACAACCTACACAATATCCTTAACTTTTTCAACAATAGAAACACTAATGCTAATGCTGAATCTTTTAACTCTAAAATCAAACTCTTTAGGGCTAATTTAAGGGGCGTAACTGATACCCCTTTTTTCTTGTTCAGATTATACAAACTTTTTGCTTAATCCCCATAAAATTAACTTGACCCAAATAAATCCCAGTCCTTTCAGGTGCTTGATACCATGTTCAATTGCGTTTTCAATAAAGGGTTGTGCAAGCATTGGCGGAATTTGAATCACATCTGTCTGAATCAATGGGTCAACATCAAGGAAGTAATCAAATTTATGGTCATACCTGAGCTGTTGTAAATCGAGATAATTTTGCAGGGTTTTGATCTCTTTTTCAATGGTGATAAATTCTTCCCTCGAATTATATAGTATAGACCTGATTAATTCTGCAAATCGGGAAAGATAGGAACCGGCCTCAATAGGATTACTTTCAAAAATAAAACTTTGGATCGAACTCAGTGAATTGAAAATGAAGTGGGGGTTCATCTGCGATCGCAACAATTTTTGCTCAAGCAATTGAAACTGATTTTTTTCTATTATTTTCTTTTCCCTGTATTTAATGATGAATATGATGATTAGGACTAAAAATATCACCTCCAGAATAATGAACCAGGTTGTTTTCCAAAATGGCGGTTTTATGATGAGATCAACGAAAACCCCTTCCTTATTCCATGTTCCGTCACCATTTGAAGCCTTAACCCAGAACCTGTAATCGCCAGGATCAATATTTGTATATTTTGCAATTCGACTGACTGCATCTGTATAAATCCAGTCTTTGTCTGCATTTTCAAGTTTATAGGCATACTGAATATGTTCAGGGTTGGAGAAGTCAAGAGCAGTGTATTCGAAAGAAAAATAATTTTCATTATAATTAAGTTCAATCTGATTTGTATTTGCCATCTCAATATCCTTTTTCCGGTCAAATACACTGAATGAGAGAATTGACAATCGGGGTGGTTCTTTATTAATGAAAAGATTTGACGGATCACATACACTTATTCCGTTTTTACCACCAAATACAAGTTCACCTGATTTTAATTTGCAGGATGCATTTGTAAACTCATTTTCCTGAAG
>Ga0255445_1022_pt1 | contig 10614 bp, 8 predicted proteins | sample ANMaggSeSYBR02D6_FD_182629 | JGI IMG/M metagenome (GOLD analysis project Ga0255445, IMG submission 182629) | Sediment cell enrichment communities from methane seep in Santa Monica Basin, California, United Staets - ANME aggregate JGI... | ecosystem: Environmental > Aquatic > Marine > Cold seeps >... | reverse complement strand
CGATCAACTGAGTATCCAGACCACTCTTAGTAGAACCAATTTTATTTGATAATTCAATGTGCAGATCATGCAGATCCATGATCTGGAATGCAATTTCTTCAAAATCGTTTTGATATGATATTAAATTATTAGCTAGATAATTGTCTGATTTAATCGTTGAACCTATCCGGGATTCAATTATCTTAATCTCGCCCAGACTTTCACTGACAGAGCGTCTTATCTGCTGTCTTGTGGAATCGTCAGTTGTTAATGAATAATGGATGGTCTGACTGTAGCTATCATCAATTAATATATGGTCATCTGTTATTAATGAGAGAACAGGTTCATGAATTTCAAATATCTCATCTATATTTTCCTGCATCGTAACAATACTATATATAGAAATACTGCCAATAATTATCATTAATACACTAAACATTAAAAAACTTATAAGAAGTTTCCTTTCTATAGTCATATGTTTAATATTGCTCATGCTAACCCCCTCTAAAAGTATTATATTTCAATTTAAATAATTAGAGTAATTAATAATAAATATAATCAGATTCAATATATAAAGTTATCCCATCTATACATAAATTTATTGGTAATGTAATTACATATTTCTAACATAGGGTTTAATAAATATGAATGATAAAGATGATTTACTGGTCCTTAAAAATTATATATATAAAACATTGCATTTTAGAATAGATCAATATAAAGATAGATATATTGAACGAAGGCTTAATGCAAGAATAAACCTCGCGCATGTAAAAAGTATTAATGAATATATTGAATTATTGAAAAACGATCAGGATGAACTTAATAAACTAAGGGATGCCCTTACTATCAATGTGACTGAATTCTTCAGAAACCCCCAGACCTTTGATATCCTGGAAAAAAACGTTATACCTCAAATAATAAAGAATAAGGAATTGGATTCTACGGATGTTATAAAAGTATGGAGTGCAGGTTGTTCATCCGGGGAAGAAACATATACTCTTGCTATACTATTCCTGGAAGTACTCAGAAAATCACAGAAAAAATTTAAAGTATCGATCAACGGTACTGATATTGACAGACAAAGCATTCTAACGGCTAAAGCAGGAAAGTATGATGGGAATAAAGTTAAAAGTATACGAAAAGATCTGGTAGACAGATATTTTCAACGGATTGAAGATGATTACAAGATAAAACCTTTTGTTAAACAACATATTTTGTTCAGCTATCTTGATCTGACCGATATTAATAAGAAAATTGGTATATATGATCTTATTTTATGCAGAAATGTGATCATTTATTTTAAAGAAAATATGAAAAAAGACCTTTTTGTGAATATGTACAATATACTAAGAAAGAATGGATTTTTTATACAGGGCAAGAATGAATCACTTATTGGAGAGGTCAAGGACCATTTTGTAACTGTTAATCTTTCAGAGCGTATATATAATAAAGTGAATAATAACACACTTCATTAAAACCACTGATCAAGTGTCTGCTGTCCGGCATCAGAAGCCTGTATCAACCTATCGGTTGCACTCCTTACCCTTACTTCGGAAAAATCATTTTTGTCACAGAGCAGCCCGATTATTTCTTTTTCCCTGGGCGTCTTCCAGGATAAACTATAATCTGATATTACCTCAGGATACAGGAAAAAGTCCCTGATCTTAAGCATATTTTCTATGTTTTGACCTAAATGCGCAAGTACTGCTTCGATATTACCGTATTCTTTAATCAGTTTCAATGCAGTCTTCGGACCGACCTGCTTGATACCGGGATTATAATCTGTTCCGATCAATAGTGCAATATCCACTAATTGTTCCTTTGTGATTTCATTACTGGTAAGCCCTTCTTCCAGGATTAAAGTTTCTGGTTTTACATCAATATAAATATTCTTTTTGGGTAATTTACGCTTGCCTGTAACTGTCAGGTTCCTTACTACCCTGGGAGAACCGAATAAAAGAGAATCATAATCCTGGGATGCAGCAAGATCAGCATCACCTGATAGTACCATATGGGCTGCCTGGGCTTCACCTTCTGATGGTGCCTGTATTACCGGTAGACCCATATAACCCAGTAAAGTCTTAGTATCTTCGACCATATTTCCCTTTACATGGGATGAGGCTTGAGCATATTTAAAAGCATCTTCATCTCCGGCCACAACAGCATCATGCCAGCGCTGCATAGCTTTATTCCGGGTCTTTACCCTGGCTTCCAGTGTCCGGGCCTTGAGTGCCGGAGGCTTTCCATCAAAAACAAAGATCAGTTTTATACCGGCCTCGATCAAATTCGTAGTACGGTACAGAAATCCGGAAAGGTGTGAAGTTACTTCTCCTTTTGAATTCATCAAAGGAGATCCATCCCGCTGCCTGATAATACTGAGAAACTGATATAGGGTGTTATAAGCGTCAACAGCTATAATTTTACCTGTAAGGTCTGATATCTCGATCTCATGCTTTATAAAAATATCTCCCAGTTCCACACCCATAACAAGGCCTCAGTAAGAAAGATCGTCTGTCCGTCTTATATCGATAACTGAATCACCATCATCTAACCTGATCCCTTTGACAGTTAGTAGATTACCGCTTCGCTCGATTAATGTGACCTTTGAAACACATACCTGGTGTTTACCGCTTATTTTATCATTCTTATGGATAATCAGAAGTTCAATACCTTTCTGGATATTTCCGATCACACCTTTGGTAATTATGTCAAAGTCAGAATAGATCAGGACATTTACCAGTTTACCTGATTTTTTTATAACTCCAATTGGATCAATGGTTATATTCATTCAACATCATCGCCAGAAAATAACAATTCATGTTATATTAGCATATAAAACCTTCGATTACATTTTAGCAAAATACGAGACATCATCCCGTTCATTACTAATGGCATTGTATAATGATTCCTTGCTCAGGCTATCAGGATGAAAATATCTTCCTTTGGTCTTTTGCGATATCTCCATGGCAAGTTTTGAACCGTGGTTATCCATGTCTACAGTTAGTACATGAATCCCTTCATTGACAACATAATTCAATATTATTGAGAGTTCCCGATAGATATTACCTCCCACTTCCAGAGGCATATTAGCTTTACCATCAGTGACCAGGATCATTATCGGAATTGTGGACGGGTCCTTTATGATCTCATTATGCAATACATGCAACCCCATGAGAATACCAGATGCAAGTGGAGTGGTGCCACCAAAAGGTATGGTTTCCAGATGTCTTTTGGCACGTTCCACTGATGATGTGAAAGGAAGAGAAACTTCCGCTTTACGACCGCTATAGGTGACCAAAGAGACTTTATCCCTGCGCTGATAGGCATCCTTTAGTAGTGCTATTATTACACTTCTGGTGATCTCTACTTTATTTATCTCATCCATGCTTCCGCTGGTATCCAGGACTATGTTTAAAAGTGTACAGATGCGCCTTCGTCTTACTTTTTCTCTATAATCGCTCTTTAATACCTTGAGTTTATTCTCTTGCGCATGCATTGCTGCGGCTCTGATGGTCGGTGCAATGGCAATATCTGTTACTTCCCCTTCAGGCATGCGGTATCTTACATACCTCCCCCGTTTTCCTTTTGCCAGGACCTCTGCTCGCCTGCCGCTTTTCATCTGGGTACTGATGATCTTTTTTTTCTTGGTCCTGGTAAAATCAGTAAGTATCTGTCGCAGAATTACTTCATCTGTTTGTTCATGATCTTCTTTTTGTTTTTCAGGTTCAACTATGACCACCAATTCCCGGTTGGCCTGGATACTGTGAATAGGTGCCTGTAAAATTGGTGTCTTTGAGACCGGAACAGTATATACGGGAGTACGGTAGATCGGTGTGGAACGGCTGACCATTATATCATTATCTCTTTTAATATTTTTTTTGAATCTTCTGGGAATAATATAGTTCATTTATCCACCAGACGTCGTAATTGTTCAACGCTGAATTCTTCTTCCTCAAAAGGCCTTTTCCTCATTCTATGAGGTAATACCATCTCAGCAGCCTCAACAATATCTTCATTGATCATTCTGTCCCTCCCTTCAAAGGCTGCATTGGTCCGGGCAGTTCTTTCTATCATGATATCAGCTCTGTGTCCATCAACATTAAATTCCACACAGATCTGTGCAATGGTTTGAAGATTATCACGAGTTGTAACAACACCAGGAAAAACTTGCTGTGCTTTCACTATTCTTGCATGCAAGCGGTCCTGTTCCGGATCAAATTCACTTCTAAACCTTTCCGGGTTCTCATTAAACCTGTTACGTCTCTCTACGATCTCAACTCTTTGTTCTATATCCTGTATGCCTATAACCTCTACCTGTAAAGCGATCCGGTCAAGCAGTTGAGGTCTTAGTTCACCTTCTTCGGGATTCATACTTCCTATAATAATGAAATTTGATGGGTGGCTTACACTCACACCTTCACGCTCTACAGTGTTCACACCCATGGCTGCTGCATCCAGCAGTGCATCTACTACGAAATCATCAAGCAGGTTTATCTCATCCACATATAGGATGTTACGGTTTGCCTGGGCAAGTATTCCGGGTTCATATGCCCTTATACCTTCTGTTACGGCTTTTTCTATATCAAGGCTGCCTACAACCCTGTCTTCAGTAGCACCTACGGGCAGGTCTACTACTTTCATGGGATGCTTTTTGGTGATAATGTCCCTTTCTTTCTTGCGTATCTGGCATTCCCAGCAGAATTTTTCCTCATCATGCGGATCACAGTTGTAGCTACAGCCTGATACTACATCGATCTCAGGCAGTATCTCTGCCAGTCCCCTGACTGCTGTGGATTTTGCAGTTCCTTTTTGTCCTCTTATCAGTACGCCACCGATTGACGGATTGATAGCATTAAGGATCAAAGCACGTTTCATTTTCTCCTGGCCCACGATAGCTGTAAAAGGATACAATACCCTGTGAGTTTTAGTCTCTATCCTGGCTTTCATGATCGGTTTGGATTCATCTATCTCTTCGATTCCGGCATTTTCTCTTATATTACCATGAATATTTATATTACTCATTCTTACCACCCCATTAATAATAGTAATAATATCTCAATAATACCGTTGCAAGCAATGCGGATATCAGTGATATCATTGAGATGCCAAACAATATGAATACTATATTAATACGTCCGTTCCTGTCTTTCTTTGAAACTGCATTCAACTCAAAAATTGATGTTATCATTGTAATAAAAAAAAATACTGCTGAGATTATCAACAGGGTACCTACAACAAGTACAAAATCTGCTTCAAAGGTTAAGTTTGCTTCCGGGTTCATCAGACTTATCAGAAAATCCTTTCCTTTAACCTCATAAGCTGTCGTCATCATCATTACTACATATAGAACACTTCCCACTCCCATAAGAGCAGAGGATACAGCTGTACTTAATAATGTCAACAATGCACCAATATCGGGAAGGCTGAGATCTATCTGCCATTCTTTCTCCATTATTTCACCTGAAATTGATATGTTTAATAACATTATATTAAAGTATCGAATGTATGTGACTGTTGTGATTTTTTTGGTGGGTTTTTGGACCTGGATTTGTGATTATCGGAAAAGGTATCCACTTCAAATCTGAAGGTAACTTTGTGGTTACAATTTCGAACCAATGTTTTTTTAGTCATGTGCAAGTACAACTAAAAAAATCACAAAAAAGGAGATAGTTTATAAAATTGTTAATTGTTCAGGACTTTTCCGACATTCTCTTTCTGCAATTTTTTAACTTAATAGTTTTTTTCAAGTGATTTCTTAGTGGCATACAAGTATAGCTATAATGATTCGTAGTCATCAATGTTATCAACATCACCCTCCGGTTCTTTTATCATCAATATGGAAAGTGTTATTATCAATATCCCGCTCATAGCACCGATAAGATATGATACCCACCCTATGTCCATTAATCTATACCAGACAATAAATGCACCTACGATGCCTGCGATTGCTATAAATATATAGTCTTTTTTTGTCAGTTCGCCGGGCTGTTCATATTCAGGCGATTTTTCAGGTTTGAATAAAATCGCCAGAACTCCCAGGGCGATCATGATTATAAGGAAATAGTCAAGTGATATGTAATGTTCTACATATAATGGTTTGAATTCATGTATCAGGAGAGTTATAAGAAAGATGAATAGGATTATCTGGAACGTACCGGTAATTGTACTGCTCAGGATTTCGTTTTGGGTTAATTTTTTTAATTTATTCATTATATACTCCCTGCTGATTCTTCTGATATTTGTTAAGTATTACTGAAATGTACCGTTTATGAATTTGTAGACACTTCCACTATATTCGGGTGTTTCCATAACCAGACTATCACCGGAATATGTAAGGTTGATACGTGGTATGTATTTTATATAGAGCGGGTCGGATGGATGTCGGAATTCCGTCTGGTATATATTCCATTTGAAATGATTTTTTATGGACACAGATGAAGGTGAATATATAAGAATAGCAGAGCCATTCTTGTAGAGCACTTCATATTCCGGATACTCCAGATATGTTGTATTCCGGTCATTTTCAAGAAATGTGCCGTCCGGCAGATACACATCATAATCCTGTGCTATAAAACCAGGGGTAATACCAGAAAGCTTTTTTATACCGTTTATGAATGTCTGCACTTTTATATACCCGCCGTCCCTGGGCAGTGTGAAGATAAATCCGATCTCTGATGGGTTTTTTATTTTATTTCGCCATGATACACACATTATGTGGGCGTGCTCAGTTTCATCTATGGATACGAGTTTTACATCACTGTCATCGAACCAGCTAATGTCTGGATCTTTTGCAATTGCTTTTGCACTTGCCGAAAAACTGCGGGTTGAGCCGTCATAGTGTGCTAGACTATCCCATGCAGTGAAATACAGTATTTTGCTGTTGTTGTGGAGAATGTGGATGATCTTATCGGATGAATTGCTGCTTGTTTGTATTTTATATGAGTTTGTGTTGTTTTGCAGCACTGGTTTTTGCATACCGGCTGATACTTGCATATATAGCGGTACGTATTCAAATGAATTGTCGGTTATACTATGGTTGTTGATAAATAAATAGGAAACCTGCCATTTAAATAGATTATTTGCTTTTTCAATTGGTGCGTCTGAAGTGAAACTAACCGTCATATTATTTTCTGAATCCAGGAACAATTGCTTGTTTGTACTTTGAACCTGTGGAATGACATAGGTATCATTCCCAAGATTAAGTTGATAGTTTGTTTTTTCATCATTTATGAGTACATCACCGGAAGGGGTTATTAATGTGCTATATTTTTGGTCGTATTTAATCCCGTAACCCGCTGCTCCAAGTTTTTCAGGGTATTTTACGTCCCCAAACATCGTGATCGAGAGGTTTGACGATTTCTTCGGATTCGTTAAAATATAACCAAGCATGGAGGGATCTTTAGAGGCATTGTGCCAGAATACTTTCATGTAATATTCCTCGTCTGATTCAAATATCTCAACTGTTTTATTATCGTGTTCATTGAACCAGATAATATCATTATTTTCACTCCAGCCTCCCATCCTTTTAGATATCCTGTTATAATTAAGCCAGCTTTCCCATGCAGATAAGGACGGCAGTTTCTTTCCATTGAAATTGTAAATAAGGATATTAAAGATCTCCGCTCTTGCAATAAGGTTAAGTTGCAGAGGTATATCAGCCTGCAAACCGTCAAATGTGATCCTTAGCGGTGAATAACCATCCACAGCATGTTCCATATAGACCTTTGTAAGCTTCCATTCAAACAGATTTTTCACCTCAACAGCACCAAAATAATCTAGCCTTGCAGAACCTCTGCTATAATTAAAAATCTGGAATTCGTTCTTACTATCAGGTATTTCAAGTCCCTTTTTCCAGATATGGTTGGATTTCTCATCATTCTCATAAACTGAGCCTTTCTGAAGTGATATACTTTCTGGTGGTTCTACAAATTTAAGCATATACTGCGACCTCCCTAGTTTTGAATCATTTAGAGTGTCTGCGAAGAGGGTGATGTCTATAGTCTCGTTGCCCCACAACCTGAAGATATATCCAGCGCGTGTCACGTTAGCGCTTATATTATGAAAATATATCATCAATTGTTCGTAATCTTCACCTTTGCTGTATTCTACCTTAAGAAGATCCACATATTGTTTCAATTTTTTTTTGTTCAGATGTTCACCAAATAATTCATATAAATAAACTGCATCTTCTATATCTTTGTCACTGCCCAAATAAAGCTTAAAAGGTATCTGGATTTCCAGAGGTGAAATGTTTATACTATCTTTATCTATTTTTACTTCCATATGCTTTTGTAAAGAGTCCCGATCTATCCTGTTTTTAGTGAATTTGATCTCAATATTTGGAATAACAGTATCCTGTATGGCAGCTCTGATTGCAAGTTTGTCATTAAGCATTTTATATAGCTCTAAAGGATTTTCGGCATTTAAAAACCAATATTTCTTTTGACGTAATTCATCATTAAGCTGTTTGAACTTTGCTTAAGTTTATGTTTTTTCATAGTATATCAAGCATAACTTGATGTACTCAAGAAAATCCGACCGGAGGGAGGATTTTGTTCTTATACTGTTAATACTTAGGGAAGTACCTTACTTCTTCTTATATATAATCATAGGCACCATATATACCTGCTGTGTTGCTGACCGAGAGTTTTTAGTAATATATCAAGTATAACTTGATATATCGAAAATGCTCACTCCGTTCACATTTTCTAATCTTTAGCTTCTTCGAAGCTTCAGTCAAGAAAATCCGAGCGTTAGCGAGGATTTTGTTCTTTCCACCGCAAAGAGCGCAAAGTCAGCAAAGAATTAGTAAAATTTGTTTAGTTTTCAACTATAATTCTATTGAAATAAATCATACCAACCAGAAAATAATAAAAAATCTCCACAATCCTGCCAAAAAATTTAAGTATGATATCATCAAACAACCTGATCAAACTTTCAACTAAATAAATATCCGAGGCCCAAAGATAGTGAACCTATAAAAGAGTTGCTATATCAGAGGAATGAAATATGAAAATAATGTTCTTACTCATCTTAATAATCACTGCAGTTCTAATATCCGGTTGCATAAGCAACGATGATATCACAACCAAAGAAGCGACTGAAAATATTAATAAACAAAATATCACCCAGCTCATCCCGCGCGAAGTCCTCTTTGGTAATCCGGATAAGACCTCATCCCGTTTAAGTCCTGATGGGACCCTGATAAGCTATCTTGCCCCATTAGACGGTGTGCTTAACGTCTGGGTTGGACCTGCCGATGACCCGGCAGCAGCCGAACCAGTCACCAACGATACAGACCGCGGCATACGCACCTACTTCTGGGCTTACACGAACGAACACATTCTGTATCTTCAAGACCAGGCTGGTGATGAGAACTGGCGGATCTATAGCGTGAACCTGAAAACCAGGGAGATCTTAGACCTCACTCCAATGGAAGATGTACAAGCACGTATCCAGCAGGTTAGTCCCAATTTCCCTGAAGAGATCCTCATCGGACTTAACAACCAAGATCCTGAGTTCCATGATATATACCGTATCAACATCACTACTGGTAAAAAGATTATTGTATTAGAAAATAATGGATTCGCTGGTTTTATTACTGATGATAATTATAACGTCCGCTTTGCTGAGAAACTCACCTCCGATGGTGGAAATGAAATATTTATAGCAACTGATAATGGAAGCTGGAACTTGTTTATGGAGATTCCAATGGAAGATCTGTATACCACGAGTATTGTAGGATTTGATAAAACAGGCACTATCATGCACCCTGACCGATCAAAAGCGGCTTTTCTATCTGGTCTACATAGGTTAACGGGGATCGCTTGGCAAGAAATGCTCTTCCCTCTTGTGTTCTGGCATCGCCAACGCGTGTTGCGAAAATCTCAACTACAGGCTGCCAGTATACCGGGATTGACTCTAATAATGTTGTCAGGTTCGAGGGACCTACAATATCTACACCACAAGCAAATATCTTCGGAGTATTGGTCATACCCCAGAGTGTTGCATACCCGCCATAGCTGCCTCCCATGATAGCCACACGATCCGGGTCAGCAATACCTTCCTGGTGTGCCCATTCGACAGCATCTATAAGATCATCATGCATCTTTGCGCCCCATTCCAGATTACCAGCGTTGATAAATGCTTTCCCAAGTCCTGTAGAGCTGCGGAAGTTGACACTCATGACTACATAACCACGATTAGCCAGCCATTGATGTAAAGAGTTATAACCCCAGTTATCACGTCCCCATGGACCCCCATGAACAAGCAGAACCATAGGCATAGGTTCATCAGGGTACTTATCACCATCACTATCGCATTCCTGTGGCAGTGTGTAATAACTAACCAGATTTATCCCATCACGAGACTTGATTACCACAGGATGCATCTTTACAAGAGGTAGATCCTCCAGAGCTTGACGATGCGTGAACAGGAACTCTGCTTGCTTTTTGCTGGAATCATAGTTATAATATTGAATAGGACCATCATCCATCATGTAGGCAACCATCCAATATCTATTGTCAAGTGATCTGTCCACAACCTCAATATCGCCATCAGCAACCGTATTTAAATAATCAAGGTCATCTGTAATGGATTCATCGGTGATCTGCCAGTGCTTACGCTCGTAGG
>Ga0255445_1021_pt1 | contig 10666 bp, 14 predicted proteins | sample ANMaggSeSYBR02D6_FD_182629 | JGI IMG/M metagenome (GOLD analysis project Ga0255445, IMG submission 182629) | Sediment cell enrichment communities from methane seep in Santa Monica Basin, California, United Staets - ANME aggregate JGI... | ecosystem: Environmental > Aquatic > Marine > Cold seeps >... | reverse complement strand
AGTGGCGCCGGGTTGGATGCCAAGGTGATCCTCTCTACCTCAATGAACCTGGATGTGACCATCAACCCGGACTATTCCCAGGTGGAAGTGGACCAGCAACGCACCAATCTGGATCGTTTTGAACTCTATTTTCCGGAAAAACGGAAATTTTTCCTGGAGAACAGCGACCTCTTTGCCAGCCTGGGAACAGAGAATGTCAGACCTTTCTTCTCCAGGCGCATAGGTCTCGATGCGCCTGTACTGGCAGGAGCAAGGCTCAGCGGAAATGCCGGAGAAAACTGGCGTGTGGGGTTGATGAATATGCAAACAGGAACAAAAGATTCAATCATGGCCAATAATTTCAGTGTGGCCGTCTTGCAACGCAAGATCCTCAGCCGTTCCAATGTGGGTCTGTTTATAACCAACAAACAGGTCATGGGAACCGCAGGTGATTCGTCCTATCACTCCTATCTCTATAACCGTGTGGCCGGTGCAGAGTTCAATTTTGCCAGTGCCGATAACAACTGGACCGGTAAGACCTTTTATCACCAATCCTTCAACCCTGGACCGGAAGGCAATCGGTTTACCACGGCGGCTGCGATCAAGTACGAGACCCAACAATTTTCGGCCGGGTGGAACCAGGCATATGTGGGTGGTAACTATCTGGCCGAAATGGGCTTTGTGAGGCGGACAGGATATCATCAGACAAATCCAACCATTGGATACAAGTTTTATCCCATGTCAGAAAGGATTGCCAATCATGGCCCGCAAGTAGAAGTGGATCTCTTTTTTGAACCCGATTTCTCGCTGACCGACCGGGAAACTGAACTTGGCTATTCCCTGACATGGATGGACCGAAGCAACATCTTACTGGAGCTTGAAGAGGGCTACGTAAAGCTCCTGGAGCCCTTTGATCCTACCAATACAGGAGGAGAAATGATCCCCGCAGGGAGTGAATTCAACTGGACAGAGGTGGCCCTGACCTATCAATCCAATCAGCGACAACTCTTCACTTACCAATTGTCGGGCCGGTATGGTGGCTTTTTCAATGGCACACGAATGAGCCTGAACAGTGATCTGAATTGCCGGGTGCAACCCTATGGAAGCCTTTCTCTTGTCACTTCCTATAACAGAATCTTGCTCCCGGAACCATATACCAGTGTGGACCTGATCCTGGTAGGGCCCCGATTGGATCTTACCTTCACCGAGACCCTCTTCTTTACCACCTTCGTTCAGTACAACAACCAGATCGACAACCTGAATGTGAACATGCGGTTCCAGTGGCGCTTTGCACCCGTTTCCGATCTGTATATTGTCTATACCGAAAATGCATACCCGGCGGGCCTCCGAACCAAGGACCGGGGTATCGTAATGAAGCTTTCTTACTGGATCAATTAAAAGTTCAGTACCATACCACTTTTTAATTGCTTGATCTTAAATTCAGCGTAGAATGCCGCCAGGGCGGGTAACTCGGTGCAATGGGAAGGAAACAGCATGGATATTCTCTTCTCCTTCAGACAGGCAATTGTTTTTTTCAGCTGCAGGGATTGATCTTTCAGATGAAATCCCCCGACAACAGCCTTAATCTTTCTGACTCCGGTTTCTTCCACAGCATAGTCAATCATATTGCAAATCCCTGAATGTGCACAACCTGAAATAATAACAAGCTGGTTATCAACGATAATGGCAAGCCCTGAGTCATCAGGTATAAAATCCTCCTTATTGTTATGGTCAATGAAAGAAGTAGTTTTCGATTCAAAGTCATTCAACCGGGGTATTTCCCCCAGAAATAGTATGGAAGGTGTAATGTAATAGGGGCCTTCTGATGTTACCAGATTAAACCTGTTTTCAATTTCGCTTTTTGAAAGCTCTAAACCCACACAGGAATGATCACCCTTTCTGTACCTGGCCATAAAAGTGGCCGGATGGGTTATTAATCTCTTCTTTTCAAGGTACCTCAAACCATCCCCATGGTCCCAGTGACCATGGCTTAATACGATGGTATCAATTTCCGATTTCAGATCAATATCCAGAAGTTGTGCATTTCTCAGGAACAGGTCACTGTGCCCGGTGTCAAATAAAAGCGTATCCTCCCCAACTTCTATCAAATATGACAAACCGTGTTCAGCTCCGAATCCAGCTCCTGCATGGTTTTCAACAAGTACGGTAAGTTTCATCCGGATGAATCAATTACTATTTAAAATATAAAGAATCATTGATGAATATTTCATCATGATGTCCCAATATGTGTTCCACCTCTTCGTTGCGGATGCTTTTCACACAATCGATGGAAGGCAGGTATGGTTTGATATCCAACACCGGTGTTCCATCAAATGCATCCAAACCTGATACAAACAATTTTCCTGATTCAATCCTATCCAGTCTGATCACAGAGAATCCAATAGGATTAGGCCTCCTGGGACTTCGGGTAGCAAACAGTCCAAATTTATAATCATGATCCGATGCTGGCGGTTCCACCATAGGATCCCAGCTTCCGACCCTGTCAAAATGATAAATGACAATGATGTATTCAAACATATCCAGGGTTGTGAGGGCCTCTCTGTATTCGGGAAAGATTTCAATGATGCCGGATTTTTCGGGAACCAGGATACCCTGACGGGGTGCCCCGGTTTCCGGGGTATAATCAGCATGAACAACTCCAACTGGTTGGTAGCTAATACCAGATATTTTATGTTGAGAATGTGTATTCATCGTTGAGCATATGATCATTATGGTGATTAATATAAGCTGATTTTTCATCCGGGTTTATTTTACTGCCTTCAACAATCTCATGTATTTTCTCAGGTAGAAGTGTTCGGTGAAATCCTTGTATCCATGTTCCTTTAAAATAAATTTCCAGTCGCGTTCGATAAAATCGAACGCATATTTGCATTCGACGGCTTTGAAGATTGCCCGATGATGGAATGGCATTGAATCCATATCAAACTCGGAGAAATCCAGGATATAGAACGAACCACCATCTTCAAGATGGTTGAATGCATTCTCGATCACATTGTGTCGGATATCATGGGGGAATCCGTGGATTACAAAGCTTATAAATACTTTATTGAATCTTTTATCCAGATGAAAGGGAAGATCAATTCGTTGATCTGTAAATTTTATCCGATGATCTTCATTGAACTGTTTTTCAAACTGAAGTGCCATCTCTTCAGAGATATCCATCCCCTGAATACTCCCCTTGCTGCTGAGATGGGCAGCCATTAGCCGGGTATTATAACCGGTTCCACATCCCATGTCCAAAATATGGTCTTCCGGTTGGATATCCATGTCTTTGACAGCCCTCCTGATCGATTGATGATAATGGCCCATGGATGCCATGGAAAGAATGCGGTCATAATGCCGTGATATAAAAGGGCTTAACTCAACTCCGGATTCCGGATACATTTTTTCTCTCATCGCAACTACTTTTGCCTTTGAACGGCTGTTTTAAGAACACCACTACTCATTTCAAACAATTTATACCCATCGGGCTGGCTATCCAACTCATCCTTAAGCCATCTCATATGTTTTAAAAGGGTCACTTCCACCTTTGCAGGAGTATCATCTTTGACTTTCACGGGTATGAAGTGGTTGGCAATAAATTGTATATTTTTTCCGAATTGCCTGGAAACAAGTACCGATACTTTCTTTTCTTTCAGCAACTTAATAATCTGATCGGCTTTCTTTTTCGCTCCGTGTACGGCAGTCTCATCCAGTGATTTGTATGGGTTCACCTCTTCATGAAGCAGTTGAAATACATCATTGTTGAGGTGATAAATCTGATATTTATCTGCATCTCCAAAGTGCTTTTTCTCAAATGCTCCATCGTGGCTAAGTGCAAATGCAATTCTGATGTCCATAATCTTTTACATTTAATAGCTTTCTAATTTCTTCCAGGCATCTTTAATTATCCTTGAAATATTCAATTTGTCGTCGAATTCAACAATGGTTTTACCTTCTACCATGGCCTCAATCATTCGATCATCAAACGGAATTTTACCCAATAGCGGAATTGACTTTTCCTCCAGGAAATCCTCAATCTCCTCAGTACTTAATGGATCAATATCATATTTATTTAGTATCGCATAGGTGGGTATTGAGAACGTGTCAATAAGTTCAATCAGTCGTCTGGCATCATGTAATCCTGAGATGGTGGACTCAATGACCATAATGACCATATCTGTACCTGTAATTGAGGAAATGGCTGCGCATCCAATGCCCGGAGGTCCGTCATTAATCAGATAACCGGCATGACTGGCAATGGCCAGCTCTTTGGCCTTTCTGCGCACTTCTGATACCAGTTTTCCTGAATTTTCTTCACCCGGGCCCATCCTGGCATGGACCAGTATGCCGAATCGTGTATCTGAAACGTACCAGTAGTTATTGTTACTTTGTACAGATGAGATGGCCTGTACCGGACAGAGCCGTTCGCATAGCCGGCAACCCTCGCATTTGAATGGATTGATTTCAAGCTTGCCATGTCCATTGATGTGGATGGCATCAAAACGGCAATGATCTGTACAAATGCCACAATCGATACAGCTTGATTCATTGATGGATGCTGTCCATCCGCCGGAAAAGGTATACTCCTCTTTGATTGTTGGATGAAGGATCAAATGAAGGTCTGCCGCATCCACATCATTGTCACAGAATACTGCATTGCTCACAATGGATGCAATAGCTGATGTAATGGATGTTTTTCCAGTACCTCCTTTACCGCTTAAAATGGTAATCTCCTTCATCTTATGTGCTCCTGACTATTAATTTTTGAATGATCTGCTCGTATTGAGTTTCAATTTCTCCCGGGATATTCTTAAAGATTTCTCCTTTTGCATACTGTGAAGCATAGCTCCTGTGGAAGGGAATTTCACCCAGGATCTCTATCTCCTCATGTAAGAGAAATTCATGGACTTTGCGATCACCTACTCCGGCTTTATTGATAATGACTCCAAAAGGTATCCGGATCTCTTTGAGTAAATCAACTGTAAGTGTAAGGTCATACAAACCGAATGGAGTTGGTTCGGTTACCAGGATAACATAGTCCGCATCTGCAACTGTTTCCACCACAGGGCAGCTTGTTCCGGGAGGGGCGTCGTATATGATAACATCTGCATCTTTCAGCGCATGCTGCTTTACCTGTTTGATCACCATGGTCTGCATGGCTGAGCCAACCTTCAGTCTACCTTCGGTGAGGATACCGTGCCCATCAATTCGATAATTACAAATGGTACCGATCACTTCGGGGTGTTCTGTAATGGCTCCAAACTCACATGCCACAATGCATGCGCCGCAGGAGTGACAAAGGCTGGAATTAACTTCAGCGAAATTGACCGGAGGAATCACCACGATGGCATTGAACTCACAATAGCCGACACATTTACGACAATAAGTACATTTGTCATTGTCTATTACAGGGATCAACTGAGTAGCATCATGCTCAGATTCTGCCTCTGCTTCATGAAAGAACAACAGGTCATTGGGCTCCTCCACATCGCAATCAATAATCTGAATATTTGGCGTATGCTCCTTCAAGAGAAAATGAAACAGGCTTACCGCGACTGTTGTTTTACCTGTTCCCCCCTTACCACTTGCCACTGCTATCTTAAACGGCATGATACCATTCAATTAATGGTCACAATAGTTTGCCGCAAATTGAAGTGTTTCGTTCAGGAATCCTTCTGCTATTTCCACGGGACTTAATTTCGGGGCACCAACAAACACATTTACCTTGTGGTTGTTGAAGATTTGGATGGCCCTGTTCCCCATACCGCCGGCAAGGACATCTGTGACTCCCTGCTCTGCCAGGAATTTTGGCAGCACCCCGGGTTCATGGGCGGGTGCATCGATCAAGGATTCTGAAATGATCGAATTGTTTTCTATGGTCAGCAGTGCAAATTGTCTGCAATGACCAAAATGCTCATCCAGCAATCCGTTGCTGGACGGAATGGCAATAACTTTCTTCCCTGGCATAATAACCTCGATTTTTTAAGTTGTAAGTCTGGAAATAATCTGTTTGATTGATTGATTGTGTTCTGAAATGATAACCATCTGAATATTAAACTTTTCTAACAATTCTTTTGCCTTGGGACCAAAATCCCCGGATATCACTTTCTGAACGCCCAGTTCCACCATTTTTTCGGCAGCTTTGACCCCTGCGCCTCCTGTTGCATCAGCCTGATTGTTCTCAACAAAGATGGGTTTTCCGGATACATCATCAACCACACAAAACCAGGCAGCCCGGCCAAACCTTAGGTCAAATTCATCATTTTGATTTTTACCTTTAGACGTAATTACAGTTTTCATAAATTAAATTTTTATAATTTCTATTTGTACTGATCTGCATAATGGGCATGCCTGATCTTTTATACGAACCGGCATCGTGAAGCGGGTATTGCACTGCCCGCATATATGCCAGGTTCCTTCCAGCCTTGCATTCCCAAAGACCGATCTGATTTCTCTTGTTTCCACAAGTGCTTTGGCAAGTTTCCTTCTGGCACTTTCATAGATCCTGGCAAAGGTGGGTCTTGATACTCCCATTAACCTGGATGCTTCCAGGTGATTTAAAAGATCATAATCGGCCAGTTTTATGGCTTCATACTCTTCATACAGCAATTCAATAAATTGCTTTTTTTGTTGAGGATTTCCGTATGGCTTATAGCCCTTAAAACCTGGCGGAGCAACAACTTTTCTCAGTCTTTTTCTTCTTGGCATAAGACAAACTAAGCTATAAAGATAATGAGAATATTCTCATATAAAATATTTTATGCGAAAAAAATATTGCCGACTACCCGGTCTTGCTAATTACTGACAGTTTATCAGGGTCCGGAATTTTTATATTCTTGCCATCCAGCGCAATGATCCCTTCTTTTTCAAACTCTTTCAGAAACTTGATAACACTCTCGACAGAAATGGATGCAAAATCTGCAATATCCTGGCGGGTGAGTAAATCAAATATCTGTTCTTTAAGAAACACCTCCGAGGAAAGATAGAGCAAGGTGGACGCCAGTTTTCCTCGCATTTGTTTATAAGAGAGATTTGTTACTATTTCCAGAAGGTGCCTTTCTGTTCCATAGTTTTTTGAAGTGATCCTGAGGGCAAACTCAGGATTTGTATTCAATAATTTTTTCAGGCTTTCCTTTTCAATCATCAACAGTTCAGAATCTTTAAGAGCCACTGCAGAATAAGAGTAAACATTTTCACCGAAAATGGATGAAAAGGCTAAAAAATCCCCGCTTCGTGCAATCCACAGATTCAGCTTTTTTTTACCACCTGTCTGAATGTAGACTTTGATAAGGCCGGTCTGAATGAATAATACATAAGGGGCAAAAGCCCCCTGCTTAAATATGTTCTCATCCCTCAGATAGGTTAATTGTGTCCTGTTCTCACTCAGGGAAATAAAATCCTCCCTTGAAATAAGATGAAAACAATCGGGTTCAGCTTTTTTACCTGTATCCTTATGAGAACCATCCGGTTTCGACATAATTGTTTCAATTGATCGGCTAAAATTTACTAAAGATAATTGAAAACCTAAGTGTATGCCTGCATATTCCAGCAAAAGAACTGAAATATGATAGTAAAAACACTATGGACTTTCAATGGGTATTATTTTGTAAATAATTATAAAACCAGGATCTTTGCACCCATCAAATTCATCAAAATATAATAAATATCTAACAATCATTAATTTACCATACCATGAAAATGTTACATACAAATCTTCAGGAAGTTGAGACTGTTGCAGAGTTAGAAAAAATGATAGCTGAAAATGAAAACGTAATGGTTTGTTGTGGTCGTATGGGCCCCATGTGTATCCCTGTTTATGACATTATGGAAGAGCTGGAAGAGGATCGTCCCGACATCAAATTTGCAGTGATGTCGTTTGATTCACCGGAAGCGTATATTATTCGAAACGCTCCTGAATGCAGGGGTTTTATGGGATTGCCTTTTACCATGTACTATAAAAACGGCAAGGTTGCCAGGGCCACCAGCAGCATTCAGAGCATGGACCAGGTAACAACTGTTCTGGAAGAGCACTTCAGTACTTCCAATGTTGAAAAAGCATAGGCTCAGGCCATGCTATTACAGATATGCCTGGAACAATGGACGAAATCTTTGATGTAATCATCGTTGGTGCCGGAGCAGCTGGCTTAACCGCGGGTATTTATAGTTCACGGGCCAAACTCACCACCCTTATCCTTAATGAGGGTGTTGTGGGCGGACAGATGGTCCTTACCAACGAAATAGCAAACTTCCCCGGGGTGGAAACCACCAATGGATACCTCCTTGCCGGGACCATGAAAAAACAGGCCAAAGAATTTGGTTGCAAGATCAAATCCAATATTAAGGTCAGTCAATTTACATTGGAGGGAGAACTCAAGCGAATAGTGCTTGAAGATGGCAGGGAATTCAAGTCCAGAACAGTGATTCTCGCCCCCGGAGGGAAACCCCGGCCTCTTAACATTCCCGGCGAAGAAACATTTAAAGGCAGCGGAATATCTTACTGTGCCACCTGTGATGGCGATTTTTTTACAGGAAAAGAGATTATAGTTGTGGGAGGAGGAAACTCTGCTCTTGAGGAAGCTGTTACATTAACAAGGTATGCAGAAAAGGTTACCATTATCCATCAATTTGATCATTTTCAGGCGTTTCAGCATGCTGTAGAGGACGCCCAACGGAATCCAAAAATAGAGTTTATCATGGAGTCGGAGCTTCGCACTTTTACGGGCAACAGTTTTCTTGAAGAGGTCTCCCTGGAACATTTACCTACAGGCAATTTTTCCAGCATGAAGATTGATGGGGTGTTTGTTTTTGTAGGTTATATGCCCAATACAGACATGTTGCAGGGGCTCGTTGATCTGAATGAGAGGCAGGAAATTGTAGTTGATGGAGATATGAAGACCAGTATTCCAGGTGTTTTTGCAGCTGGTGATTGTAACGCAAAGAAGTTCCGGCAGGTAACCACTGCGGTTGCAGACGGAACCATTGCTTCACTGAGTGCCGCAGAATTTTTACGGTCTAAAAGCAACTGACATGAAAGAGAGACTACAGTTTTTCCCGATTACCATTTTCTCCATCATTATGGGATTGGCAGGATTAACGGTAGCTTTAAATCAAACTTAGTAAAATGGATAATAAGGAAGTTGTACATACCAGGTGGCTTGATAAGATGTCTTTCGAGACGGAAATCAACGGACATAAAATACGAATTGATGCAGATACGGATGTGGGTGGTGAGGATTCCGGACCCAGGCCAAAACCATTTATGCTGGCAGCCCTGGGTGGTTGTACGGGTATGGATGTGATCTCTATCCTGAAAAAGATGAGGGTGGAAGTCAAGAACCTGAATGTAATGGTGGAAGGAGATCTAACAGAAGAGCACCCCCGGCGTTTTTATAAGATGCACATTATCTACGAAATTGAAGGTGATAACCTTCCGCTGGATAAAGTAAAAAAGGCGGTGTCCCTCTCTGAAGAGAGATACTGTGGTGTAAGTGCCATGTATAAGAATGTGATGGAACTTACCTCGGAAATCAGGGTGAATTCTGCAACAATTTAGAAAATTGTAACAATACTTCAGGGCACCTCTAAAAACTGGTTTTGTAATGAGAACGAGCAAAAAAGGAGATAGCAAGGCGGAAGGCAAAATATTCCGCAACAGTAGCCATAGCTACTGTGAGGAAAGATTTAGTCTGACAACGCTGCTATTTCATTTTGTAGCCGTTCGTAATAGAAACCAGTTTTTAGAGGTGCCCTTCTATCAGGGGTAATATGGTAACATGGCTCTATGAAGGTATCCCGTGCCATATCAAAACGTAATTTCTATTCTCTTCTGTGGCATGCGGGATTTTTAGCTTTTGCCCAAAATTTCATGGATGTAGACACCATCATACCAGCGATGATGGTGGATGCTGGAGGTACAGCCATTCATATTGGTATTTTAACCGCCATTATGCTGGGCGGCTCCAGTTTTACACAACTGATCTTTGCCCCTTTTATCAGTAATTATTCTTTTAAAAAGAAATTTCTCCTGGTAGGTATTAATTTGAGGATCTTCGCCTTACTGGTCCTGGGGATTATCCTATATTTTTCTGCAAAAAGTGTTGGGAATTATGAAATTATCCTGATCTTCCTGCTGATAACCATCTTTTCCCTTGGTGGCGCATTTGCCAACATCGGCTATACGGATATCCTTGGCAAATCCCTTGATGAGGGTTTACGTAAACCCTTTTTTTCAATCCGCCAGGTTGTTACCGGAGTTGTACTCATCAGCTCGGTTTTTATAGCCCGGCATGTATTGGGCTCATCTGATTATCCTTTGAATTATTCGTACATGTTCCTCATTGGATTTCTGGCTTTATCGGCAGCCTCCCTGGGATTTTGGAGATTAAAGGAAGAGGTTCCATCAAAAATGGTGGTCAAAAATCCATATCATTTTTTCCAGATCATTAAAAGTGAACTGAAACAAAACAGCAAATTGCCCTATTTCCTGGGTTTTATAAATACCATGGGAATCAGCATAACCCTGTTACCATTTGTCATGCTTTTTGCCAAAGAAAATTTTGAGATACAGAGTGCAGATACTGGCAATTACTTGTTTTTTAAGGTAATTGGGGGTGTATTAACAGGGCTGATCCTTTTTATCCTTTCCGGCAGGTTTAAATATAGCTTCCTGCTTAAACTGAATGCA
>Ga0255445_1020_pt1 | contig 10858 bp, 11 predicted proteins | sample ANMaggSeSYBR02D6_FD_182629 | JGI IMG/M metagenome (GOLD analysis project Ga0255445, IMG submission 182629) | Sediment cell enrichment communities from methane seep in Santa Monica Basin, California, United Staets - ANME aggregate JGI... | ecosystem: Environmental > Aquatic > Marine > Cold seeps >... | reverse complement strand
ACCGCTCCCCTGGACCCTTTCACCCTGATCATCCTGATCGATGACCTGGAAAACCTCAACTCCCTATTGGAAGGAGTCTGGCTGCACCGCTCCACTGACGCTGGGGTGGGGGCAATGTTCTTCCCGATCTTCCCCTCCCAGGCTGATGATGGCCTGGAGCGGGACTTGAACCTGCGGGGCGCTTTCTGGCTGGAGGATAACAATCAGCCATCTCAGCAATTCCTGACCATCCTTTCGGACAGGAATTTGTCCTGGCATCAAGTCCTGATGTTGGATCACACTGTTTTGAACGAGATTGGGTTGATCCTGGCGGAATTGGATCCAGATTATCAGAATTTGAATTCGGTTGGCCTGGCCGGTCTTTCATATAGTGTGGAAAATCGCCTGAACGTGCAATCCAACCAGGCTCTTTATATCCATGATTTATGCCAATTACTTCCTTTACCGACCCATAATGAACTCCTGCAGCAATTTTGATTTCATATCATGCAATTTTCAAGCGAAAAATCTGGCTGAAACACAGTTTTCTGCCAGTTAATTAATTTTTCACTCTCTGCTTTGAATCATACCACCAGATAAGGGGGAAACCCTCATCCTAAAGACAACAAAATGGATAACACCAATTGAGATCCCTTTCTTAAGAAAATTGATCATGCTTCGAGGCAAAACACCTCTTGACAAAGCTCCCCGGATAGTTTATTATGTAATCATGTTTAGATTATAAACATGTCTAATTTAGTCAATAGGAGCGATAATGAATGACCAAATAACGGAACAAACCAAACAGTTGAGAAAGCAATATGCCCGAACTTTTCATAATGACGGACTGCTGGATATCTTCGTTGGCTGGGCTATAGTTTCAGCCGGAATCTACCTGCTAACCAGTCTGGCAATCTTTTCCTTCGCGGGATGGATGCCGATCCTGTTAATCGCACCCCTTAAGAAGCGATTTGTTATCCCGCGTTTTGGTTATGCCAAATTCTCAAAACCGGCTTCCATACCCCGCCCCATTCTGCTCGGAGCAGGCGCAGTGATCCTGATAGGCTCTTTACTGGTATCTGTTCTGGAAAGCCAGGGATTCAGGGTTCCTCTTATCGTCGGATTACTTGGCCTGGCCCTGCTTTTTGCACTTGATAAAGGATTTAATCGTGTCACCGTTTACGCCATCTTCATTCCCCTGTTCTTCATTTTCGGGTTCAGTTTGAACATCCTAACACCTGCCATCGTTATCCTGGTCGGAGGGGTGCTGATGGGCCTGGGAATTTACCTCTTCGCGAAATTCCTCCAGAAATATCCCCTCGAACATGAAGAAGAGGACGGACTCTCATGACAGAAGATCATCCCCTCGATCCCCGGGAGATCTCTGATCTGGATCGAGTAATTCACTCTCCCACTCGCCTGAAGATCATGCTGGTGCTGATGAGCGTGGAAGAGGCTGATTTCACTTTCATCACTCATGCCACTGATTTAACTCGGGGTAATCTTTCTGCCAACCTGACCAAGCTGGAAGAAACTGGCTATATCAAGATCGAAAAGAAATTCATCGAACGAGTACCCAAAACAATAGCCAGCATCACTCCTGCGGGGAAAAAAGCGTTAGATGATTACAGCAGCTTACTGGGTCCGATTTTAGATCAACTCAGGGGTTGACCGCATTTTCAGAAAAGTGCGCCTTGGGTTGGCACACTTATCGAGGGAGCCAACCCATTTTTTATAGATAAATCTTCTATTTGCTGATTTTTATTTATCAAACAAGTATCTTTCATAGATATTATTAGTTTATGATTGTAGAAGACTTGATCCCTTTTAATAATGCCGGGGTAGCAAAGGAGCTAGTTGATGTTAAAACAACCAGACCGTATTGTAATTTATCCCCAGAGAGACAGCAGTCCGGATTATCTGCTGTGTTGGATCCCACCAGGACATTTTACGGACGTTTCAGGCGGCAGCCCAGAGATAGTATCGGAACTGCAGGAATATTATCCCAGCGGGATCGAAACTGAGTTTAGCCAGGATGGATTTGATGAGTTTGGTATTTCCCTGGCCTTTGATCTTGAAGAGCTCCGTGAAGGATTCCTTGCCCTGAGCGATTCCGGGGTTTTTGCTGAAGTCAATTTTGTCGACATAAAAAGGCTTCAGGACTATGTTGATCATAAAGATGATCAAAACATCAAAGAAATGATTAAAAAGTTTTCTAACGGGGAAATCACTCTGGATGACCTTAAATTAGATCCAATCCTGCGTAAATTATTAGAAGAACCAAAGACCAAGGGCCAAGAAGATCCTGGCGAAGCTTTCCAAAAACTATCTGGCCAATTAGAAAACTCTGACTAAGATCTCCTGGAGAGGAAATAATGGCAGTAAATTCGAATGGAAAACTAATTATATATTGTTTGAATGTTGGCCAGGGAGATACTACGATCATCATCACACCCAATAACCGGGTGATCATCATCGATGCGGTAAAAGCGAAAAAAGTGGTCAATTTCCTTGAACAAATCGGTTTTGATGATCAGCAAACCATAGACCATTTTATTATCTCCCATCCTCATACGGATCATTATCGGGCCGTTGCCCCCCTGATCAATAAATACGGAACCAATGAGATCACTTTCAGTTCCCTCCGCCGATATACAAAGAATATTCCCGGCTATGTAGGCATTATCAACACAGCTGCAGAAAAGAAGGTCCCAATGAATTTTCTGTCTGGCTACAATCAGCTGCACCCGGATGATTCTCCTTTTCTAGATCCAAAAACAGTGCGACTAGAACTTCTGGGACCGTCGAACCAGTTTATCGAGAACCTGCACTCTTCGGGAACTTTGGAGATCAACCACTACTCGATCATCGCCCGGTTAGTTTGGGGAAAATTCCGGATGGTCATTGCTGGAGACGCCCAGATGGAAAACTGGGCTCATTTTGACAGAGAGAAAATGCTGGAAGAAACCTGCACTGTCCTGAGATCGGCTCATCACGGAAGCGCAAATGGAACTCAGTTTGAGAGAATTGACAGGCTAAATCCCAGGGTAGTTATCGTATCATCTGATCCAACAGGAAAAGACGAACTCCCCGACCTGATCGGCTGTGCCACCATGCTTCGCTATCACAAGAAAAGCTCGGATCCAATCGTCGCTTTGACACATTACACAGGTTCGATCAAGATCGAGGTAAATAATAAAGGCAGCCGGAAAGTCTTTTCGTATGGTGAAACGGCAAAAGCCAATATCAATATTAATCAATTTACAGAGCTAAAACGCAGCACTGACCCCACCAAATGGAAGGACCTATCCTTATCAAAATTGCCAACCTAATCATTAAATAATAAGAAAAACCGCTCTTCTAGGAGCGGTTTTTTGCTTTTTGGACCCCAGAGATGACCTGCACTAACAGAACTGTCAGCCTTTAGATGAGGTGGGGTCTATATAATCGTAAGTAGAATACCTATTTTTATGTCAGGCATGACTTATCTGTTATTTATTGAGGAGTTACCATGAGGAAAACTATTCGCAAGTTTCTATATCTTACAACCATATTGGCGGTGCTCTTGATGAGTGCCATGCCGTCTTACGCGGTTTCCGCTGACGGCGGCACAGAAGGGGATCCTCCAACGGAAGACCCTGCTGTGACCACTCCCGCGGAAACACCGGCAGAGGAAGCACCAGAAGAATCACTATCTGAAGGTGCAGCTTCCCCAGAAGAGGCGGCCTCTGTTGAAGATCCTGTTGAGGTCCCTGAGATCCTGGAACAGGTCCCCGATGGTACAGACCTGGTAGTAATCAATGAAGAGGGTGAGCCAGAACCTCTCGCCAGCCAAGCAGCGGCCGAGATCCTTGTAGAAGGAGATCCAATCTGGTGTCCAACTGGGCAAGTTCCCACTCCAAATGCCAACGGCTGCACGGTGAGTCACGCAGGCTTTGATGACCTGATAGACGATCTGGCTGGCGGAACATACAGCGGAGATGGTGTGATTTGGGTCGAATCAAATTATGACGCTACCGAAGATTTATCTAATATAGTTTTTAACGGCAACAACGGCAACCTGGCAGCCCTCAATGCGATATCAGTACAGGGCGGGTGGAGTGGAATCAGCGGCAGCTCCAGCATCGACTTTACTAACCCTTCCATACTTGATAACCAGCTTCGTTTCAGAAACTGGACCGGCGCTGTTTCAGTTTCAAATCTAGTAATTCAGGACGCCGTTATTAATAACAGTTCCCTTATGATAAATACTGATGGGGATATCAGTATTGATAATGTTACAGTCAGCGGGAACACCTCTGGCAGAGGTACTACATTGAATAACTGCCTTCCTTCAAACGGTGTTTGCACAGGCAGCGGTGATGTCTCTGTAACAGACAGTGAATTCAACAGTAATAATAATCAGGGTTTATTAATCAATAGTAATGGCGCTGTCACAATCGAGAATACCGATGCTGACAGCAATAGACTAAATTCCCTGCAGGTAACCACTGATGGGGATATCAGCCTAAATAATGTAACAGCCACCGGGAGTATTGATAGAGCTGGTGCTTCACTAAACAATTGCAAGGCTTCAGCAGGTGTATGCACCAGCAGCGGGGATGTATCAGTGGTTGAGAGCGAATTCAACAATAACGATACTAACGGATTAACACTCCGCAGTGCGGGCGAGGTCACAATCACAAACGTCACCGCTGACGCCAACGGATCAGATGGAATCAATGTGAACACGTATAACGAAACTGGCGCTGATGTCACTATCAAATACACAACCGTTACTAATAACACCCAAGATGGGATCCAGACAAATAATACTGGAGGAGATCTTACCCTGAAAGAAGTCGATGCCAGCAACAACGGATCTGAAGGAATCATCATCAACAATACTCAGGGAAACATCACAGGTTCCAATATCACAGTCAATGAAAATAATCGTGAAGGAATCGAAATTGATAATACCAGAGGCAACATCAGTTTATCGAATGTCACGGCTAATGACAGTACTCTTAATGATGGTGTGGATATTCATAACACGGATGGAAACATCAAATTGAGCTCCGTTACAGCTGAGAACAACAACCGAAATGGAATTGAGGTCGTAAATGTGGATGGCAGCCTGGGATTCTATTGTGTGAATGCTTCCATTAATGGCAGGGATGGTATATACGTCTCTGTCGATCACGATTTTACGATTAAATGCAGTCAATCCACGAATAATGTAGGAGACGGTCTGGAAATCGACTCGGTGGTTGGCTCCTCAGCCCAGCTGCTCAGTTTCACCGCTACTGGAAACAGCGGTCTGGATATCAATTACGATGATACCGTTACTACTGTCACAGAAAAGACGGTGGACTGCAGCGCAAAGAAGGAAAGCTCTCCTCCAAAAGAACACAAAGGAGATAAGGGACTTTTCACCAAACTCTACTGCTTGCCGGGTGAAATCAAGGTAGCCCTCTATGATACCTACGGGGACAAGATCGAGTTCAACAACCTGTGCGGTTACGATGCCGGGGTCTTTGATCCAAGCTCCTGGGCCTATCCTGAAACGATCCCGGGCGGTGGAGATGATTACATCATCAGCCTGCAGAACAAGATGCTGGAAGAAATCCCCAACCTGGAACTGAATACCAAATATGGCATGGCCGGAATTTTGGCCCAGATCCTGGACGAACTGCCATTTATGCTTCCTGATGGATATTCCTATGCCTCAGCTTTCTTTACCGCCGTGTTGGATGACGGTGAGTACCTGGATCCCCTGCCAGAGGAATCCGGACTGACCGTCCGTTTCCGGGTCCCAGGATGGATGGACCCAGGTGAAGAACTGGCCATCTTGTGGTGGGATGGATTGGACTGGGTAGATCTGGGCGGAGAGTACTCCGAGGACGGGTATTACTTCCAGGTCACAACCGAGGAAATTGGCGTCTTTGTCCTGGCAGTCCAGTAAATCGTTCTTTAGATAGAAAGCAATTAGCCACTAAACTGAAACACCGCTCGAGAAATTCGAGCGGTGTTCTTTTATCTATTAGTAATCAAGTCGAAATTTCCAATCAATATCTGCTATTTGACATATACACTTATCAAACCCAGCAGCACACCCACGGGAAAACCCAGGATCGATAAGACCAGATATGGCGTGGCCTCATCCCGCATTTCCCAGATCCCTTGGACTTTGGGCAGGGTCTCGCGGATCCATTGGGATTCGTCCAGTACCTTAATGTGGAAGTTCCACCAGTTGTATTCTATGCGTTCCAGAACAGCTTTCATGAGTTTTTCTCCGTCTATTTTGAGGTGGAGATCTTTTTGATCTTCCCGTTTTCATCCGCTACAGCCCGCACAATGCGGTTGATCTTCTTCCCACCCGGACCCGAGACCGATTTGGAGTAAACCAGCAAGGTGTCCGAGGAACTATCCCCCTTTCGGGGAGTGATCTTCGGCTTGACACCCTTCAGATCGGGGTGTTTTTGGTAGACTTCCTGCGAGATGTGGTCAATCAGTTTGGCTTTCAAGGTTGCTGCTCCTTTCGGGATCATTCTCCGAATGAGATATCGGCATAAGCCCTGCGGCGCATGAAGGCCGGCACATCCATCGGATCGCGACCCATATCAAATCGTTCGGCTAATTCCTCTTCTCCATCAACTTCCGTTTTGACCACTTTGCGCTGGATCGGAGCGGGAATCTCCCGTTCCTGACGAGTAAAGGTTGAGAACACGTCTTCGAAAGTTGTGGCGCCCAGGCCAGTGACGATCAAGTTGACCTGCACTTGGCCTTCCGAGTGGCTGTTCTGGGTAGTGCCAAAGATAAGTTCGGCATCTGGGGGAATTTGTTCCTGCAGATAAGTCAAAGCATGGTTGATATCCATCAAGGTCAAATCGGAGCCAGATGTGAAGTTCACAATCAATCCCGAGGCATTGGAAAGGGAAATATCTTCCAGCAGTGGGTGATAGAGGGCTTGTTTGACAGCGTTGAGTGCTTTGTCCTGGCCAGCTGCCTGTCCGATGCTCATCAGGGCTCCGCCACCCAGTTTCATAACACGCTCAATATGAGCAAAATCAACATTGATCACACCGGGTTGGGTGATCAGTTCAGTGATGCTCTGTACTGCCTGGCGTAAAACATCATCCGCCAGATGGAATGCTTCTGACAAAGTGGCTTTTTCAGACACAGTTTGCAGCAAGCGTTCATTTGGGATGGTGATCAGGGTATTAACATGGGGCTGTAGTTTCGAGAGACCTTCAGCAGCATTCTTCTGGCGTCCACCAACCTCAAATCCAAACGGTTTAGTGACAACGGCTATGGTAATGATGCCCAATTCCTGGGCCACCTGGGCTGCCACAGGAACAGATCCAGTACCGGTACCTCCGCCCATGCCTGCGGTCAGAAAGACCATATCGGCGCCCTCCAGGGCCATAGCGATATCACCTTTACTTTCCAGGGCCGCTGCTTCTCCCACACTGGGATCACCACCTGCGCCCAGGCCTCGAGTCAGTTCCGGACCAAGCTGAAGTTTAACGGGGGCATGGCTGAAAGCCATGGCCTGGCGGTCGGTATTGGCAATAATAAAATCGACCCCGGATAATCCGAAATGGATCATGCGGTCAACGGCGTTGCTGCCGCCTCCACCCAAGCCCATTACCTTAATAACGGGCATATAAGGGACTTCTTCTCCCCAGTCTCTTAGTCTCTGATCTAAAAGATTATCGTTAAACATAGTAGTCTCTCCTTGCTTTAAACCCATTCATTGGGCACTTATTGATCAGGTTATTCTTTAGATTGCAGCCAATAATGATGCAATTTTTGTACCATCTCCCTCAATTCGCCGGACTACACAACCCTGGTTGCGCAGCTGAGTAATTTCAGATTCCGAAAAGTGTTCCTTCCCTCCCAACACAGTCACTTCCTGGGCCTGGTAGGCCTCCTCCAGTGAGAATCCCACTGTAGGACGATGGCGCTTGATGAAGGGCCGGGTGACATTCAAATGCCAGTCCGCTACGCCCCACTCGAAGCTGGGTAGTAACAGATAATGGGCGATTCGGAAATCGCCTGCCGCTTTGGCTTTTGGTTGATTTTCATCTTCTTTAGTGAAGGCGATCACGACCGGCTTTGGTGAACCTTCTGGACTAAACCAGCTGGATTCATCAATGCCAGTTAACCTTTGGAAAGCTCCCCCAATTACTTCATCTGGAAGTGGTTTGATTCCCTCAATTTCTTGGCGGGCGATCAAGCGAGCTCCATTGATAAGGAAGTCGTTCAGATCCTCACCTTCCGGGGCTGGTCCCTGCACACCAAGCAGAAGTATAGGCAGCCGTTTTTCCAGTATAGTTTCGGAAAGTGTCAGATACCATTCCGCAATCCGGAACCCCATCTGGTCCTGGGAATTTTCCGGGGTGTAATATGGCTGGGTCTCGGGCCAGCTCTGCGGTCCGCCAGAACCCCAGGAAAGGGGTTTGCTATTGATCCGGGCATAAGCCGAGAGAATCAAGCGGGATAGAAGCGGTTCCGAAGCCCGACGTTTGATCCCGTCCAGGGCACCCCGTAGAAAATTCGTATCCCAATAATCCCCGCCCGGTTCCAAGGGTCCAAATACCGGCGCCAGGCCTACAGCCACAGCAGCTTCCGCCAGGGGTAAAAACCCGTCCAGAAAACGTTCAGTAAGATCCGATTGGGCCCAGGCTTCTGAGCCCCAGCTTTCCTGCAAATTGGCTTTGTCAAAAAGAATGACGTATTTGACACCCCAGCGTTTGTAATTTTCAAATAGCAGCAGCATCTCATCCACTGCCGGAAGATCACTAGGAGTGATCTGAAAATGTAAAACCGGTTCAATGGCTTCCATTTTCAGAGTGGCAATGAATTCCTCCGGAATGGCCCTATTCGTGGGCGCATTTAAAACGATCCAGGAGGCATCCAGTTGTTTTAGACGCGGTAGCCACTGCCCCAGGTCTTTTCCAGAGTAGTGCTCGCTGTCGGAACGATAGTGAAAACCAACTTTATTCATAGGGTTTATCTCTTTCTGATTTGTCAGGTATCAACTAAGATGCAAGGTTTATGCCAGCAATCCCTGAATCCAAGGGTAAATTACGGATTATTTCATAGGATGCTATAATGCGGGAGATGAAGAAAATTCTGCTCACTGGCGCTACCGGCTTTATCGGTAAAGCCCTTACCCGCCACTTCTTTGAAACCGATTACGAGATCCGGGTCCTGATCCAGCCCACCAGAAAATCCCCCGATCTGCCCAAGGGTATCCCTGTGGAAGCGGCGGTTTCCGGGTTAAATGATCCCCGGGGGCTGCGGGCTGCCCTCGTAGATGTGGATATCGTTTATCACCTGGCCAGCCAGGAAGCCCTGGGCGCCAAAGGAAATTTGCTCGAAATCGACATTCAGGGCACCAAAAACCTGGTAGAAGCAGCCCAGGAAGCAGGCGTGGATCGTTTCTTTTATCTCAGCCATCTGGGCGCAGACCGGGCATCAGCCTATCCACTAATGACGGCCAAAGCCATTGCCGAGGACCACATCCAAAAAAGCGATCTGGATTACACCATCCTGCGGACAGGAATCGTTTATGGACCCAATGACCGCTTCACCACTGCCCTGGCCCAATTGATCCGCACCATTCCTCTGATCTTCCCCCTGCCAGATAACGGCGATACCCTGCTGCAGCCGATGTGGATCGAAGACCTGGCCAATATCCTGACCTGGTCCCTGGACAATCCAAAAACCAAAAGAGAAATGTTTGAAATCGGGGGGCCGGAGCAGCTGAGTTTCAGGGATATCATTATCACCATGCTGGAAGTGATGGGGCTGCAGCGTTATCCAGTTTCGTTCACCACTCCTCTGATACGCTTTGGGACTGTTTTTGCGGATTACATTAATCTGGATATCCCCACAAATATATTCTGGCTGGATTATCTGGCCACTAACCGCACCTGTTCACTCAACACCGTACCGCATGTATTCAATCTACTGCCAAGCCATTTTTCAAAGCGTATAGAATATCTCCGACCCCTGGAATAAAAGGAAAACCATGACCTTGTACGATATCTCGCTCACAATCGCAGAAGATCTTCCCGTTTGGCCAGGTGATCCAAAGATCGAGATCAAGAAGATCAGCAAGATTGAAGATGGGGAAGAGGCCAACGTGACCCATATCTCCGCCTGTGTGCACATTGGCACCCATGTAGACGCTCCGGACCATTTTATGGGCAACGGGCAAACTGTGGAAAATCTTCCACTGGATCTGTTGGTCGGGGCAGCTTTTGTGGTTGAAATGCATGTGGACGGCCAGATCTCGGCGGTTGATCTGCAATCGGCATCCATCCCCGCGGGAACTAAACGACTGCTGATCAAGACAGCCAATTCCCAGTTATGGACTGAAGTTGTCAAGGAATTCAAAAGTGATTTCATCGCCCTAGAAGCGGATGCTGCGGCTTACCTTGTGAACCAGGGAGTAGAGGTTATAGGAGTAGATTACCTTTCTGTAGCTCCATTTGCGGATCCAGCGCCCACTCACCGGATCCTGCTGGAAGCAGGGGTGTTGATCATCGAAGGCCTGAACCTGTCCGGGATCGAACCGGGAGAATATACCTTACTGTGCCTGCCCCTCAAGATCAGCGGATCGGACGGCGCTCCAGCCCGGGTCCTGCTTCAAAGAGATTGATCCACCCTGATCCGTATCTATTTGAACAAGATTTCATATATAATGTAATGAACCAAAGGAGGATTGGATGTCAAAACAGTACTCAATTTTGATCCTGTTATGCTGTCTGGCCCTGGTTGCGGTGGGCTGCGCACCTGCCCCCGAACCGGCCGAAGAACCTGCACCCGTGAGTGAAGAAGTAGTTGTTGAGGAAGTAATACCTACCGACACCCCCCTTCCCCCAAC
>Ga0255445_1018_pt1 | contig 10917 bp, 5 predicted proteins | sample ANMaggSeSYBR02D6_FD_182629 | JGI IMG/M metagenome (GOLD analysis project Ga0255445, IMG submission 182629) | Sediment cell enrichment communities from methane seep in Santa Monica Basin, California, United Staets - ANME aggregate JGI... | ecosystem: Environmental > Aquatic > Marine > Cold seeps >... | reverse complement strand
TAGTTGAGTGGAATAAGAGTACTCTTATTCCCTATTGTTTTACCGGTTCAGGGTTCTATTATCCTGCAAATGGTTTGTTTTATATTAATTATGTTAGAACAAATACATTTGCTTTAAATCAAACCATAAATTCTGAAAATTTTTATAATGATCTTGAAATTGAGAAAATTTATAAAAACAATAATGAATATTTCATCGAACTGGTAAACACTTCAAGTAATGAAATCGATATATCCTACTGTTATCTTCAGTCGGGAAAGTATTACCACAATTTTTTACTTCCCGAAAATACATTGATAGCCGGGTATGATACGCTTATCATTACCACAAATAAGAATATGGCTGATTATTATTTTTTTAGTTCCAAATCAATCGGCAATTTCTTTTTTAATATTGAAATTGGTGATACCATAAGATTGCTTTCTCCTGCATTGAGTGAATTAAAATATACTGTTTGCAATGGTTATAGTCAAAAAGAAATCGAATCGTTTAAAATCATAATTAATGAAATTAATTACAACTCTTCAAGCGATTTTGATCCTGAAGACTGGATTGAATTTTATAACCCACAGGATTTTACGGTTGATGTTTCCGGGTGGTATTTCAAAGATGAAGACGATGACCATGTTTTCATTTTTCCCGGTAATACATTTATTAAATCCAAGGGCTTCCTGGTTCTTTGTCGGGATACTTCTCAATTTCTTATTTTTTTTCCGACTGTAAATAATTATTGTGGTGATTTAAATTTCGGGCTTAGTGGTGGAGGGGAGCTTATAAGGTTGTTTGATGTATCAGGAAACATTGTTGATTCACTCGTCTACGACGATGATCCACCCTGGCCAACAGAACCGGATGGCAATGGTCCGACCCTTGAATTACGACTCCCATCTCTGGATAATTCCTTGGCTGAAAATTGGATTGCTTCCAAAGGACATGGAACTCCCGGGTATAAAAATAGTGTTTATGTTGATTCTAGCGAAATAATTTTACAGCCGGCTAATTTCATTCTTCTTCAAAACTATCCGAATCCATTTTATCAGGTTACGAAAATAAAATTCGATTTGCATGAACATAAGAACGCTATATTAAAAATTTATAATATTCAAGGACAATTGGTAAAAACATTGACGCCTGATGCTGATAAACAATCAGTTACCTGGGACGGACAAGGTTTCAGTTCCGGAATTTATTTTTATCAGATCGAGAAGGGTAACATAAAATCCGGGATAAGAAAGGCTATTTTAGTAAAATGATGTATCCACTCAATGACCCATGATAAAAATACTTCGACTCCGCTCAACATGAAGCACCTTCACCTTGAGCGGAGTCGAAGGGTGATTTTTCCTGATCCCCATGGAATATTGAGCGGATACAAAATGATACTGTTAACAAGGGAAACTTATGAAAAATACAAATTTATTTATTTTAGCATTGATAACTAGCGCCATAATTATAAATTTTCAATGCGATTCCCGAAAGAGTACATCTCCAATCAATACAGAAAAATCACCCATTACGATTGTGTCCCCGGCTAAAATCAGGTCCGGTGAATATTTACCAATAGTTGTTCATATATTAAAAGATAGTTATGAGATAGATACCGGTATAACCGGTAAACTACAGTTACTTACTAGCTCGGTTGAGCAAGAAAATAGCAGCGTCAGCATAAAAAAAGGAGCTGGTTCTTTAACCAAAAAAATTGTGGCTGATAATGATATTAATATATCAATTAAAAATATGAGCGGTACAAGACAGGTCATGCTTCCCGATACTATTTTGAAAAAATCTTATGTCGGAACCATAAATACAACGCCGGAAGCCTGGGACGAGCGCTATGATCGTTACATTACCGGTGACTTAATAATTCCAGCCGGAACAGAGCTGCTGATTAAAGCCGGTACACGTATTTTGTTAGGTGATAAGGTTAATATTCTTATAAATGGGACGCTTGTGGTTGAAGGCACAGAAAATAAACCGGTTCAATTTATTTCGATTGACTGGAATTTTCCCTGGGGCGGTATTGAAATTAAACAATCGACTGCCAAACTGAAATTTTGTTTTTTGGTAAATGGCGGCGCCGATGAAAGCCGGGTATTTGGCCACTCTCAGAGTCAACCTGTGTTGAAAGCTGATCATTCGGAAGTGGATTTAACTTCTTGTTATTTAATTGATAATGTCGGCAAGGCATTGGGTGCACACAAAAGCAGGATGAATCTTGACAGATGTTTGATATCGCGTTGCGATACCGGTGGGGAATTTCATTATAGTTTGATGAATATTTCTTATTCTTATATTTTAGATATTCCTGATGATAATTCTGACTTTGTTGATGATGATAACGATGGTTTTTATTTTGCCGGAGTATTTTCCGAAATTAATGAGCCTTCCAAAGTAAATAACTGTTTTATCATTACAGGCAAGGATGACGCCATTGATCATAATGCTGCCAGGCTTGAAATAAATAATTGCCGGCTTGAAGGTTTTATGCATGAAGGTGTTGCCGGATCAAATGGCAATTGGGTTAAAGTTTATAACACATTAGTTAAAAGTTGTGAACAAGGAATTGAAGCCGGCTATGGAAATCCAAAAGTATACGTTGATCATTGTGTTGTTGTAGATAATGACATTGGTTTTCGTTTTGGAGATTCATATCAATGGGGATGTCAGGGAGAAATGATTGTAACTAACAGTATTCTTTATAATAACGGTGATAATGTCCATAATTTCGATCTCAAAACTCAAGCGCCTGTTGATAGTGGTATTATTATTAGCTATAGTATGACTAACGACCTTGAGTATAATCATTATCCATTTTGTATAACCGGTGTTCCGTTATTTGATGCAACGTATCATCTAACAACCGGTTCTCCCGGAAAAGGTTTCGCGAAGGATAGTACCGATATGGGACTGATTCGTGTTGATTGATGGCGAACTCCCTTCTCTCTTTGGGAGGAGGTTAAGGGTGTAACAATATGAAAAAATTGAATATCGAATATCGAATTTTGAATAATGAATGTAGAAATAAAAGACAAAATGAAGAAGGGATTTTACTTCTACATTCGAAATTCATTATTCAGTATCTTAACCACTTTAATTTCAAAAGGGGGAATACTCGGGCTGCGTCCTTAAAAATACGCCTAACCTGACGGCAATGCCCCCTCCAGCATCTCGTTCCAAAACTCTGTTTTGGAACGTAATTGATAAAGAAACGGAGTTTCTACGAAACACTCTGTTTCGCTGCTTCATTTTTTTTACACGAAACGGAGTTAGTGAACGAGGGTTGCTGTGGTGGCTGAACTATTACCGTATAGCTTAAATGGACTGAAGACAAATGAAATATTTGCCATATATTGCATTAGTTATACTTTTTCCGATTATGATTTTTGGAAAAAGCTTAATAATGACTGATGAAAAGGTTAAAGACTATTTTATAACCTGTGATTCCGACAGCTTTGAATATATTTATAAAAATTATAAGATCGACCATTATATTTGCGTTTCTCTTACACATAATGGGAAAACATGGAAAAATGTTCGAATGCGCATTCGAGGTGATAGTTCACGTGAATATCCTAAAAAATCATTAAAACTAAAATTTGATGGCGCAAAATTTTCTAATGGACGAGATGCACTCAATTTCAATGCTGAATATTTAGATGTAAGTTATTTACATTCTATTATTACAAGTCGTTTAATGAGAGATTCCGGGCACTACTGTTTTAACGCTGAACCGGCAAGACTATATATAAATGGCGAATTCCTTGGTCTTTATATTAGAATTGAAAATGTTGATGAAGATTTTTTATCCTCTTCTAATCTTGATCCCGAGGGTAATCTTTACAAAGCGACTTTGGATGGCGCCTGTCTGAGTATTTATGATGATGTTAACCATCATTGGGAGAAAAAAACCAATAAAGACACCGGACGCGATGATTTAAAAAATTTAATTCTAAATATTAATAATGTTCCGGATCCTGAGTATTATGATTTTACTTCCGAATATTTTGACTATGAAAAAATGATAAATATTATTGCTATGAATATGCTGCTGGCAAATGGCAGTACATATTATCACAATTATTATATGTATCATGATATTAATAATACAAAAAAATGGATAATGCTGCCCTGGGATGTGGATCGAACACTCAGCACGTATGGATTAAATTATCCCTATCATCGAAGCTCAAAACTCTGGACAGCAAATAATCCTATGCTTGAGCGAGCAATTATCTGTGAACCAATTTTTAATGCTATTAAAAATAGAATAGATGAACTTTCAAGAACAATTTTCAATCTGACGTATGTTTCGCCAATAATAGACAGTCTGCAAACAATTTTAGCGGCCTCGGTTGCACAAGACACTACCGATAAAATAACGGATACAACATATTGGAAGATACGACTGGGACATGAAAAAACTTTTATTAAAAATCGAGTTGCCAGGTTAAACATTCAATTCGATAATTGGCCAGGCTCTTTTCGTGTCTATAAAACACCTGATATATTCACTAATTCCGTTACATTAAAATGGAATCCAGCGGTAGATCCAAATGGTGATACTGTTACTTATACTATTAAATATAGTCAAACAAAAACATTTATTGATTCGCAGACTATCACTTTGGATGGCATCGTTGATACTATATATACACTTCCCAACACACCGGCAGACGGTATATATTATTGGTATATTTCAGCAACCGATGGGGTAAATTCTATAGATGGGTTCGATACCCGGAATACATTTACTGTAAAGAAAGCAACTAAACTTCCATTGGAAATAACCGAAAATATAGTTCTCACTAAAGCCAATTCACCTTATCTGGCAGAAGGTGATGTTACTATCGCATCGTGGGCTTCTTTGAGTGTAGAAAGCGGTGTTGAAATACGAATGTCCGAATCTGCCGGTATCAATGTTTATGGTGAAATTCATTTTTTCGGTACTGCAAACGAGCCGATACGTCTCAGAGCGGATTTAAACGCAAGCCGGTGGGGTGCCTTGAATATTAATAATGCTATGGTTAACTCTTCGATTTCTCATGTTTTAATTGAGAACGCATCATTTAACAAAGCTGATAGTGTTCAGAGCGCCGCGATTAACAGTTATTCGTCAAATATCATTTTAGATAATGTGCGCTTTGCAAATAATATTCGGGGAATATTTACCAGGGAAGGAAATATTATTGTTAGAAATTGTACCTTTGAGAATAATAACCTTGAAGCAAATCTAACAATACAATCAGCTTCGGTATTGGTTGAAGATTGTACATTTTATGGAATTTCAAGAGGATTTTTGATCAATCTCCATGGAATTGAAGATGGTATTTTCAGGCAAAACACAATTTGGAGATCTCCTGCGGGCGGCATATACCTGGATAATGGTTGTTCAAATTTTTTAATAAGCCAAAATTTTATATATGATTGCAGGGGGCCTGGTATTTCAGTAAATAATAAGTCAGATGCTATTATTGAAAAAAATGTTGTTTGTGGGGCAATAACCGGTTTGGAAGTAACCGACTCCTATTCATATTTAAATCATAATACATTCTACTCAAATAATATTGCTGTCTCATGCTATGAAAAAGCCGCTGAAAGTGGTGGCGGCTCTGTTGAAATTATAAATACAATTATCTCGAATTCTGTTGTTTCGGCATTGTCAACTGACGAGTTATCTATTAGCACTGCTTCTTATTCTCTTGCTGATACTGAAGTTTTACCCGGCAAGGGAAATTTGATGGCTGATCCTGAATTTATCTCAACTGAGAATAGAAATTTTAATCTTCGATCAACTTCACCATGTATTGATGCCGGTAATCCTGAAAGCCCATTAGATCCTGATGGAACACGGACCGACATCGGTGCTTTTTTCTTCGATTCTAATTGCCTGAAGTTAATTGTTATAAATGAAATTAATTATAACTCCTCGGATAATTTTGATCCGGAGGATTGGGTTGAGTTTTATAATTCACAGGATACGGTCGTTAATATTTCCGGATGGTACTTTAAGGATGAAAAAGAGGATCATATATTTACGTTTCCGGAAGCTACAAAAATTGCCCCTGGTGATTACCTTGTGCTTTGCAGAGACACTTCTTCGTTCTCATTATTATTTCCTGATGTATCCAACTTTACCGGCGATATGGATTTCGGATTGAGTAGTAAGGGAGAATTAATCCGAATATTTAATACTATTGGTACTGTTGTTGATTCCGTTCGTTATGATAATAACGAGCCATGGCCTGCCGAACCGGATGGGAATGGTCCAACACTTGAATTATTAAATCCGGCTTATGATAATTCCCTGTCGTGTAATTGGGCGTCTTCTACGGATTTTGGCACTCCAGGCAGAAGAAATAGTGTCTTTATAGATACTACCACTCAACCGACGCAAGAACTGTCTTTCATACTTTATCAAAATTATCCTAATCCCTTTAATAGCACTACAAAAATTATTTTTTTTCTACCGGAGACCGGATCTGTTGAATTAAAGATATATAACATTAATGGACAATTGGTTCAATCAATAAAACGCTATTTCAGTATGAAAGGAATAAACTCTTTTATATGGAATGAAAATAATAAGAGTTCCGGAATATATTTTTATCAAATATCAGTTAATGGAAAGCGTTCTGCAACAAAAAAGGCAATATTACTAAAATGAATTTTAAATGCGTGAGAGTTTAATGTTAAAAAGTGAATTATCCAGGCGAAGAATACTAATATATACAGTAGCGATTGTTTTTATTTTATTTGTCATACTTTTATTTATGGAATGGCCCTACAATATTAAAGGACCCTGCCGTTTCTTAGCTCATCATAAATGGTCATTACTGGAAGTTGAGCCAGGAAAATTAATGTCAAAACTGGAAATATATAATCCACATCAGATATGTGATTTCCATTTATTTCAATTTGATCGTTCCGATTTTATCAATTTTTCATTGGATCGCTCCGGTACAGCAGCGAATCGTATAAAAAAAGGCGATGTAATAGGTTCTTTTTCTTCGTTGGATAATAAGCTTCGTTTAGACGAATTAACCGGTCAATTGGAACGAGCAAAAGCAGAATATAAACTTATTTCGACCGGTGAAAAATCATCGATACAACAGGGGGCTTTGCAAGAACTTAAATATGCAGAATCTGCATATAACTTATTTGAGTCAACAATAAAAAGAAAAAAGAAATTATTTGAGGATAATCTTATCAGCCAGGAAGAATGGGAACAGGCTTATGCTAATTCCAGGCTCCTGGAGCTTAATGTCGCTATTGCTAAAGCAAAATTGGAAACTGTGGAATCCGGGGAAAAGTCAGAAACTGTTGCTGTAATCGAAACCGAAATTTCTGCGATTGACAGACAAATTCAGGCCTTGAAAATAAAATTATTAGCAGAGACTATTCGATCTCCGATTAATGGAATCAGGTTAGATTCCTATCAAGAAAACACCCTTTGTATGTTAGCCAAAATTGATACCATGGTTGTGCATATTCCTGTTAAGCAGAATGTGAGAAATTACGTTAAATCCGGCATGCCATTTCAGGTAAGGGTTCCCGCAGTAGACAATAATATATTCTCCGGCAAAATAATAGCGGTTGGTCAAAATGCTCAATTAGTTAACAATGGAATGATGTTTGTTCTTACGGGAATTATTGAAAATCCTGATATGAAGCTATTACCGGGAATTACAGGCTATGTTAATATTTATTGTGATAAAGTACCAATTTGGACACTTTTACAAAGATGGTGGAAATCAAGCAACTTTTTACGATAAGCTATACTACTAATTTAAGAAAAAAATTTAATATGAATTTATTACCAGACACAGGTCGGAGAGAACTGAAGTATTTTATTCAACCGGAGTTAATACAGCAAGTTAAATCGATCATTTCTCCCTTTATAAAACCGGATCCGTATGCAAGGAACAGGGCGAATAACACCTATACCATCAGAAGTATTTATTTTGATACAAAGCATTTCGATTTCTATTATGAAAAAATGGATGGACTTAAAATCAGGAAAAAAATACGCGTACGATTCTATAATGATTATATACCCGATGGTTCGGCATTCCTTGAGATAAAGCGACGCTATGATAATCTGATTGTAAAGGAACGAACAAAAGTTCCGTTAAATCAACTTGACCAAATCTGTATACAAAAAGAAAATCCCGATGGGCATTTAAAAAAAAACGACAATGCAGCGGTAGTGTTAAGTAAATTCCTTTACAATCTGACAAAATTAAATCTTGAACCCAGTATATTGGTTACTTATGAGCGGGAAGCTTATGTAGGTCTACTGGATGACACTGTACGGGTTACTTTTGATAAGGATGTGAGAGTTTCCCATTCTCCAAAATTAACTGAGTTGTTTGCTGATGATGGATTAGAATATATTACCAATGGGCGCTGTATCCTTGAATTAAAATTTAATGGCTTTATGCCTAAATGGATGAGAACATTAGTCGCAGAATTAAATATTCGGAAGCAGTCCATTTCAAAATATTGTATGGGAGTCGATGCTTGTCAAAGAAATATTGTATCCTCTCAAAATTTCGGGGTTAATGGCTCCGGATAAATAAAATCAGCCTTCGAGACTCCGCTCAGGTTGAAGCTTAGGAACCGGTATTAAATAAGTTGGACAAGTGTAAATTCATTGTAATATTCTACTTCACTTTTAACATCCCCCTAAATCCCCCTTCAAAGGGGGACTTTCCGGATTCCCCCTTTGAAGGGGGCAAGGGGGATGTTATAAAAGTTGTTCAAGTTATTTAATCCTCATTCCTTATCTTCATGCTAAGCGGATACAAAACATTATTGGACGCAAGGAGTAAAGCAAAGTTATGTTTAATGATTTATTTACGAATTTACCGACATTCACATTTTTTGATGTAGTTCTCAACGTTGTTTTTGCTTTCATTTTTGGCTTCATGGTTTCAATCATTTACCGTTTGACTTATAAAGGTAATAATTATTCTTCATCGTTTGTCAATACATTGATTATTATTTCTATGGTCACTTCAATTGTCATGATGGTTATTGGAAATAATTTAGCGCGGGCATTTGGCCTTGTCGGGGCGATGTCAATTATAAGATTTAGAACTGTTGTTAAAGATACGCGGGATATTGCCTTTGTTTTCTTCGCACTTGCAGGAGGTATGGCCGCAGGAGCTGGGAATCATTCTGTCGGTATAGTGGGTTCTTTTATTACCGGGCTGGTGATTATTATATTATATTTATTTGATTATGGTGCCGTCCAAAAAAAAGAATTATTATTGAAATTTTTACTCTTACCCCAATCAGGAGATGAATCAATCTATCTACCTGTTTTTAATAAATTTTTATCTCTTCATAAACTATTACATGTTAAATCCGCCAGAATGGAGCAATTTTTAGAATTCTCCTTTCACATCCGTCTTAAAGATATGGATCAATATAAAGATTTCCTCTATGAGTTGAGCAGCCTGGAAGGACTAGAGCGAGTTTCTATTATTTTTGGCGAAGACAGTGGAGAATGATTTAAAGTTGTTTGTCCTGCCACCGTAAAATAAGCCCATAACGAGCGAGACCGCGCCGTTTCACCCATCACGTTTTACGTCTCACAGCTCATTCTCCTTTCAACCTGTCATTCCCCTTAAAAAGCGCAATTTCCCATAGTGCCTCCAGCGCAGCATCATTTCCGTTATTAGCTGCTTTCATCATTTTTTTCAATATCTTAGGTGAAGTGATTTTTAACTGGCCCAGGGCACGGGCTGCGGCTGCTCTGACATATTCTTCTTTATCTCGCAAAACCAATCTGAGTAATGCTTTAACAATTCCCGGTGAAACTGCGCCTGATTCGCCAAGGGCTTCGGCCGAATTTCCGCGGACTGACCAATCTTCATCTTTCAAACCCCGGTTGAGTGCAGCCAGAACCTTTGGCGAAGCCTGGTTCAGCCGGCCCAATGCCTGGGCTGAATTTCCCCGAACCGACCATTCTTTGTCGTGCATGCCCATGATTAGCACGTCCGGAATTTCAGGATTGCTCTGGCCTAATTTGCTCAATGCTGCCGCGGAATTAACGCGAACCCGGCTCACTTCATCCTGCAAACATTTTGATAAAGCCTCGATAACCTGCGGACCGGCCTGACCTGATTCGCCTAATGCCTCAACCGAATATGCCCGGACGCAGCTTTTATCATCCTTAAGGCCCTCCAGCAATGCGGATACGGCATCAGGCATGGATTGTCCGAGTTCTCCCAGCACCGCAGCCGAACTTGCACAAAGCCACTTATTTTTATCCCGAAGACCATATATTAATGCGGTAACAATATCGTCCCTGGTCCGTCCGAGTTCAGCTAATGCCCATGCTGAGATCACACGCGTCAGGCTTTCTTCATCGTGAAGGCCATTCATTAATGTATCCGGCACCGCGAGCGTCAGCACGCGCAGTTGCATCAGCGCAACCGCTGAGTTTGCGCGTACCAAACTCGCTTCATCGCGAAGCATCCCGCTCAAAGCATCCACCACCTCAGCGGAAGGCTGATTCAGTTCGCCCAGCGCCGCGGCCGAAAATGCACGAACTTCCTTGCTTTGATCGCGCAGACTATTGATCAATGCCTGCACAATTTCTTTTGAAAGCTGACCCAACTCACCGAATGCTTCGGCCGCTCCTGCACGAACCAGCCAGTCTTCATCTTTCACAGCTTTAAGAAAAGTTTCCACGACTTCGGGCAACGGGCTGCCAATGGCTCCGAGCGCTTGAATGGCGCTGCTTCTCAGACCAGGTTGCGCATTCGACTGAAAAGCCAGTACAAGTTCATGAATTACTGTCGCCTCGAGCGTGCTGCCTTTGAAAGCAACCAGAACCTGGCGGATTTCATGGCTCAGGAAACTATCCGGCTGCTGCTCCCAATAAAGCGCAAGCAACCGATCAATAAT
>Ga0255445_1017_pt1 | contig 10921 bp, 5 predicted proteins | sample ANMaggSeSYBR02D6_FD_182629 | JGI IMG/M metagenome (GOLD analysis project Ga0255445, IMG submission 182629) | Sediment cell enrichment communities from methane seep in Santa Monica Basin, California, United Staets - ANME aggregate JGI... | ecosystem: Environmental > Aquatic > Marine > Cold seeps >... | reverse complement strand
TGATCACAAATATGCATGCCAGCAACCACAGCAACGGACGAAGCTCTGAAATGGTCATGGAACAGGTAGCTCTCACCCCCACCAGCAAGTCATATTTCACGGTAGCGTACCTGGAAAAAGAATGAACAAGTTATTGATCATAACAACCCTCCTTTGCTGGGTAACAAACCCTTCCTTACTCTCACAGTCCACATCCACAGCAACTCTTGAGATTAAGTTTACAGGTATTCGAAACAATGAAGGTTACATCACCGTTGGGATTAACAACACTCCGGAAGGATGGCCCAGAGAGCCACAGATGAGTGATCGCTGGAAGAAACAACATATTGAGGCCGGAGTATTCACTGCAAAGATCGAAGATCTGAAATACGGGACCTATGCCATTTCTGTGCTGGATGACGAAAACATCAATGAGGAAATGGACATGTTCATTGGCATTCCAAAGGAAGGATGGGGCTTCTCTATGAATCCGCCTTTTAAGCTATCTGCCCCGAAATTTGAAGCATGCTCTTTCCTGGTAAACAAACCCTATATGCAGATTACCATCAATCTGCGGTATGCGGGTAAAGGCAGATAACCAAAGATTCCCTATTTTTGCACTCCAGGGAATCATGAGGAGTGAATCAACCATATGCGCACCAGCCACCTCCGGCAACGGAGCCATTGCAGTGATCCGGATCAGTGGTCCGGATACCTTCAGGATCGTTGACAGGATTTTTCAGCCGGCCACCGAAGGGAAAGACCTGCAAAGCCAACTGCCCAATACCATCCATTACGGAACCATCAGGGATAAGGAAACAACCGTAGATGAGGTCCTGGTAAGTCTGTTCAAAGCACCCCACTCCTACACAGGTGAGAATGCCATTGAAATCTCCTGTCACGGTTCGCCCTATATTCAACAAAAGATCCTGGAACTATTAATTGCAGGAGGTGCACAACCAGCCAGGCCCGGGGAATTCACACAGCGGGCATTCCTGAATGGCAAGATGGACCTGTCCCAGGCCGAAGCTGTGGCCGACCTGATTGCTGCTGAGTCGGAGGGCGCGCACCGGGTGGCATTGCAACAACTCAGGGGTGGTTTTTCAGATAAACTCAAAGAATTGAGAGCACAGCTGCTTCATTTCATTTCCATGATCGAGCTGGAGCTTGATTTTGGGGAAGAGGATGTGGAATTTGCTGACCGGACGGAACTGATTAAACTTGTTCGGGAGATCGATCAACTGATCAGTGGATTGATCAAATCCTTCCAGCTGGGAAATGTGCTTAAAAACGGGGTGCCTGTGGCCATCATCGGACGGCCCAATGTGGGTAAATCCACCCTTTTGAATGCCATACTGAATGAGGAGCGGGCCATAGTAAGCGATATTGAAGGCACCACCAGAGATTCAATCGAGGATACCATCCACCTGGGAGGAATCAATTTCCGTTTTATTGATACGGCTGGTATCCGGGAGAGTGCCGAACCCATCGAAAACCTGGGTATCAGGCGCACTTACCAGAAAATTAAGCAGGCATCCATTGTCCTTTTGCTCACAGAAGCCAGTGACCATATTGACATGATCCACCGCTCTGTTGAAGTCATCCGGGAGCAGCTGGAGGGCGGGGCCAAACAACTTGTGGTGGTGCTGAACAAATCCGACAGGATATCAGATAAACAACAAAAGGCAATTCAACAGGGCATCCCGCTTCAAAAAAACGAAAGGGTCATCTCCATTTCTGCTGAAAAGAAAGAGAACATCCAGGGATTGACCGATCTGTTGCTTGAAATTGTCAATATAGGCAGCATCAAACACCAGGATGTAGTGATTTCCAACATCAGGCACCACAACGCCCTCAAATCGGCTTCTGAGAGCCTTTTAAGGGTGTCTGAAGGGCTTGTCTCTGCCCTCCCCTCCGACCTGCTGGCACAGGACATTCGAGAGGTGCTCCATTACCTGGGCGAAATCACCGGCGAGGTCACCACCGACGAGATCCTGGACAACATCTTCAAGAATTTTTGTATCGGCAAATAGCAGCTATCACCTTCATATACTGATCTTTACACCTATTTACCATGTCATGTAATAAAAAAGATTTAGTACATTCTGTGTCCTGAACCATTTGTTATATGAGGTTTCAAATCACATAGATCCAATTAAATCAAGTAAGGAGTATAAAGCCGGCCTACAACATCACATTTTAGTACGTTTGCCTCATCATGAGTTAAATAGAGGCTGTCTTGGTTTTTGGGAAGAGGAGTAGCAGTTTCTTCATCTTTTTTGTTTAACTTACTGATTCTAAAGAGAAGAAGTCAATAGTTTTTTCAAAGGCAATGACAGCGACTTCAAACAATGAGCAACAGTTTATTGTCAGGCTCACGGAAATTGTATATGCGAACCTGACGAATGAACAATTTACTGTTTCCGATCTTGCAAGGGAAGCGGGATTAAGTCACCCCAGCCTGCACCGCAGATTAAAGAGAATTTCCAATCAATCGGTCAGCCAGTTTATTCGTGAGGTCAGGCTAAAAAAGGCGATGGAATTGCTGCAGAGCCAGGCAGGAACGGTAGCAGAAGTTGCCTACGAGGTGGGTTTTGGCAGCAGCACCTATTTTTCCAAATGCTTCCATAACTCTTTTGGATATCCACCAGGAAAGGTTGCCAGACAAATCAATTCAGATCAGCTTGCCGGAGAGAACCAGCACCACAAAGGAGATCCTGTTTCGGGCAAAAGGAGGTTGGTTAAGTCGCTGATCATTTCAGCATGTGCAGTGATCCTGGCAGCTATCCTCTATTTCGTTTTCCGGCCCTTCGCAAACCAGCAGAATAATTTCGAGAATTCAATTGCAGTATTGCCATTCAGGAATGACAGCCCCGATTCAGTAAATACATACTTTATCAATGGTTTAATGGAAGCCATTGTGACCAATCTGTCGAACATTGAAGATCTGGATGTTCGGTCAAGAACCTCCTCGGAAGAGTACCGTTATAAGCTGAAGTCTATTCCGGAAATTGCAGAAGAACTGGAGGTAGTCTATGTGGTTGAGGCCAGTGGGCAGAAGTACGGGGATGAAATCATATTGAACATCCAGTTGATTCAGGCAGTGACGGATCATCATCTGCTCTCGGAACGGTATAGAAGGGAGATCACATCTGTGAAAGACCTGATTGATTTACAGCTTGAAATTGCACAGGATGTAGTTGCTAAGATCGAAGCTAAAATCACCCCTGATGAGGAGGCCCAGATCGCTACCCTGCCTACTAATAACCTTGCAGCCTACTACCTTTTTCTCCAGGGAATAGCTCACTTAACGACGGCTGGTTATTACATTAAATCCTATAAAGGCACTCAATACTATAAGGAAAGAATGAAAGCCAGGCAATTGTTTGAAGAGGCAGTTGCGTTGGATTCCACTTTTTCTGAGGCATATGCAATGTTGGCAAAGCTCTATTTAGATGATGTTAATTTGAAGGGTACCACAAATAAAAATGTTGAACTTGACTCTGGACTGGTTTTTATCAAAAAAGCATTGCGGTATGATCCTGAAAATCAAAATGCGAAGTTGCTAAAATATGATTATTACCTCAGGAAAGGTATGCATAAAGAGGCAAGAGAGATGGAATCGGTTTTTTCTGAGATGGTCAAAGACCATACCTATTATGAAATTCGGTGCCGTTATTATAAGAGGATGATTGACTATTGCAATGTCATTCTTTCATTTTACAGATACCAGGAATTGAAGCCATCTGATCAACTAACACCCACGTGGATGCTAGTTGACGTGACCCATGCCCTTCAATTAACCGGATTCCCGGATTTAGCAAACACCATGGTTTGTAAAAGACTTAAGCAAGATTCTGATTCTATTGAGTATTATCGATCACTTATGATAACTGAGATGTGTAAGGGAGATTACCCCCGCGCTCTGGAATACGGATTGGATGCCTTTCATGTTGATTCAACAATAATACAAAGTGCTCTTTTTTTAATGTATGTCCACCTGCATCTGAGAGATTTTTCAAAGGCATTTTCTTATGTGGAACTGCTAGAAAACCTGGAAAGAGAATCGGGGATATATGGAAAATATTTCAGTCCACTGAAAGGGTGGGCATATTTAAGAAATGGCAAGGTAAAAGAGGCCGATCTACAATTTCAGGGAGCAATTAGAGATAATCTACTTGAAATTGAAACAAACTCTCCCTTTGCACAGAATTATTATGCATATTATTACTTAGCTGTTATTTATTCTTTGATGGGGAACAAGGAGAAAGCCATGGAATACCTTTCGATACTCAAGCATGGTGAAACCATTGACTATGGAATGATAACCGACCTGAAATTCTTTCCGGGATTTGATATCGTTCGGGATGATCCTAATTTTGAAGTACTTTTTAATGACCTGGAATCCAGGTATCTGAAATTGCACAATAGAGTAAGGAAAATGCTTATCAAAGAGGGTGTACTAGAATCCTGATCTTTATCGCATCTGAAATATTTTTTTATTATCCTGAAATATAAGTTCATCTCCATCTCTTTTTTTCAACTAATTGAAATATAACTTCTTGTTGCCACCTCCCTTTTTGTGCGAACTTATCATGACCTAACAAAACTAAAATTGTCATGAAAAGAATAATCTTTCAATCCGGTGTTTTTCTAATCTTATGCATTTCATGCATGACTGCATTATGCCAGGTCATGAAGCGGATTCAATTAATATTACTGCTTTCAATTTTATCACTTAATTTACTTAGCCAGATCCATTGGACCAAACACTCTGACAATCCGGTTATGCTCGCAGGCACTTCCGAAGATTGGGACAAAGTGCTTGTTTCTCCAGGTACTGTTATCTATCAGGATAGCATGTACCATATGTGGTATGATGGTGGCGATCACAGAGAACACATATTTCTAATCGGGTACGCAACTTCACCGGATGGGATCAACTGGACAAAAGATACACTTAATAATCCGGTTCTTAAATCCGGCCCTGAAGGGTCCTGGGACAATAATACTGTTAATACACCAGCAGTATTGTTCAGAGATTCCACCTACCATATGTGGTATACCGGATACCATGAACCTGCCCCTTACATTGCCCGTATCGGTCATGCCACATCCACCAATGGAGTCGAATGGATGAAGGATACGGACAATAATCCGGTACTGGATCTGGGACCAGCAGGATCCTGGGATGCTGGTGATGTAGGTGATTTGACTGTGATACATGATGGCAGCGAGTACCATATGTGGTACATTGGAAGATCTACAAGTACAAGTTCGATCCATCTGGGTCATGCAACTTCACCGGACGGATCCAATTGGACCAGGGATCCACTGAATCCTGTTCTTTTGTCTGGGTTAAGTTGGGAGGGCAGAGGAATTGAATTCCCAAGGGTAGTTTATGATGGCGTTGTTTTTCATTTGTGGTACAGCGCCGGCGGTTCTTTTGAATGGGGTGTGGGTTATGCGAGATCATTAGATGGGGTCAACTGGATAAAAGAGCCTGATAATCCTATATTTAAGGGAACCCCGGGAACCTGGGATGCAAAATCTATTGTGGGAACAGCCATCATTGACAGCGCTCATATAAAGTTTAAGATGTGGTATGGAGGAAACAGTTCAGAAATTGACTACGCAGATATTGGATATGCATACTCAGATACAAGAATTCCCTGGTTATCGGTCAAAAGCCCTGGGACTCTTGATTCAACAAATACAGTTGTTGCTGAGATTGATAATGATGGAATAATATACATAGTTCCCGATGGAACCAGCCCTGTCATTGATTCTATCATCAAATATATGGTCGCATCGGCAGACGCATTGGCATTGACAGAAGTTCATTTACCCCTTACAGACTTATCTATTGGTCAATACACTGTCGTTGCAGTAAGTAACCTGGGATTTGTAAGTACTAACCCAGTCCTCCTCAGGGTTGTAGATAATGCCACTCCTCCAGTTGTGATACTTGCAAAGGACACAGTCAAGCACGGCAACACCATTGGTGCAACAAGCACCAAGGATGGTATGCTATATCTGGTAATTGTGGGCACAGATGCTGATCTTTCTAAGATTAGAAAGCAACCATTTTTTCGAGACAGTTTAGCAGCTACAGCCACTATCGATGTAGAATTTGCAACTTCTGACCTAAATCCTCAGAATTACTGGTTATATGCTGTTGATATTTATGGGATTATTTCCGAGCAGCCGGCAACTGTTAATGTCCAGTCGGGGTCGGATGGGGTGAAAGAGAATACAAATGAAGGGATAAGTATCTTTCCCAACCCCACGAACGACCTCCTAACCATCGAAACATATAACTCCGACCACTATTCAATCGAAATCACATCCATGAATGGGCAAGTGATATACAGCACAGAAATGGAAGGAACCTCCCACCAAATCGACCTCTCATCCTTCCAGAAAGGAGTCTATTTCATTACTATAAGGTCAAAAGACTTTGTAAAAACTGAGAAGATAATCAAACTGTGATTTCAAGCCCCCCGGTTCACACTGGTTTTTTTCATGCACTGATGTTTCCTCTGTTGGGTTTCCTGAAGATCGGAAAAATAGTGAGGAGGATTAACTAATTACCATGCAAGTTCCTTTTTCCAACTGTATCTTATTTGTACCTCAAAACTGTAACTACCAGATATACAAACCAAATTACATTCTGTATCGGCAAATAGGCCTGTTGAACCTTCACGCCTGGAATCCGATAATTACTGTTTCTTTGACCAGTCCTAAAATATTTGTAAATTTATTCTTTGGTAAAGTGCATCAAGCCACTGATTACCGCATCAAACATTCTCTTAGCAAACGGCATTATTTGCGGTTAAGTTCGATGACTATTCTTTGAAACACCTCACCCCTGGGATCATGGGAATAACATCTTCTTCGGTTGTTCAGCTTGGTTTTCTGTTTCTGTTTTCTTTCCAGTCTTACATTCTCAGGTCCCAGAAGCCTGTTCTGACCACCAATATTGGTCATGCCGCCACTGTTACTTCAATATCTGTTAGTTCAGATGATCAATATATCGTTTCGGGTAGCGACGACATGACCATTAAGCTATGGGATATGTCCACCGGCAAACTAATCAGATCATGTTCAGGACATACCGACAAAGTGAATGATGCCATCTTCAGCAGTGATGACCGGTATATTATTTCCTGCAGCGATGATCATTCTGTAAAACTCTGGGATGTGATGACCGGCAAAGAGATCAGGTCTTTTGCAGGGCATACAGGTCCGGTGAAAGCGGTGGATATCAGTTCTGATAACAGGTACATCGTTTCGGGTGGCATGGAAGATACCATCAGGCTTTGGGATCTGAGCACCGGAAGTCAAATACGATCATTCATCCTATCATGGGAACTTCCCGACTGGATGACAGTTGATTCCAGTAACATGGATATAATTCCCGAGGTTTATGCGGTAACATTTAGTTCTGATAATAAGCGTATTGCCAGTTGGGAGAACATTGAAAGTTGCGATACGATCAGGGTCTGGAATGTGGATGAAGAGAGAGAGAAACTTAAGATAGAATCTTATGGATCGTATGATGGAACGATGATGTTCTGTAATAATGATTCCTTAATTGTCAGCGGTGGTATGAATCTGTCTTTATGGGATTCGGAAACTGGAGAGCTTGTACGTAGAATAGAATACGGATCTGATCTGTTTGATCTGAGTCTTGATGGAAGATATGCTGTAATTGCCAATTACTGGGGTTACCTGACAATAGTTGACATGCAAAGTGGATGTGAGGTGAATATAATTCCGGCCCATTCAATCTATTCAGTAGCATTCAGCCGGGACGGGAGATTTGTGATTACAGGATCTGCTGACCAGACTATTAAAATATACGATCTTGATGAAATCACTAATTACACCCTCCAGGATGTCCCTGTATTCCGAGAATACGCCACTGATTTTGAGTATTATAAAGATGAGATTCCGTTATCTACCCCTGTCTGTTTTGACATTACCAAAAACGGAAAACACGTTTTCACCGGTACATCCCGGGGTGAGATTAAGAGATGGGATACCGAGTCGCAGAAATACGCCGGACGTAAAATAGTCTATAACAATGAGATATCTGCCCTCAAGATAAGTAACTATAACCGGTATATTGCAACAGCAGGAGGTGACCATGCTATACAGATCATGGATATGGAAACAGGAGAATCGGACCGGTCTCTTCAGGGCCATAATGGACCGGTCTCTTCCCTGGCCATCAGTCCGGATGATCGATACCTGGTATCGGGCAGCTGGGATTCCACCATTAACCTGTGGGATCTGCCCAATGGAAGTCTAATCAACACTTTTAAAGGACACCAGGGTAAAGTTACCAGTGTAGATGTCAGTCCTGATAACAGGTATATCTTGTCCGGAAGTGAGGATGCCACCCTCAGGACCTGGGACATTAATGGCGGAACACTCGTTCAAACCATTGATAGTCTGACAGAAAAAATCACAGTCGCGCGATACAGTCCCGATTACAAATATATCATCACCTGCGATGAATCCAAAAAAGTAAAGATCCGTGATGCTGTAAGTTTTAAACCGGTTTATTCAACCAGCGGTATCTCATTTGATCTGAGTACAGATGGCAGGTATATGGCTGTCGGGGAGAAATCGGGATTGATCGACCTCTTTGATCTGGAAAATATGATGTATTCACCGGATATATATATTCAGGGTAAATATTTTCATTTTTCAGGTATAATGTTCCCTGTGGAAGCAATAGCCTTTAGCCCGGACAACAAGGGTATTTTTGCATGCAGCCGGGATGGCATCCGGTATTGGGAAATCAAGAACATGTACATACCTTTAATTCTCGGGGAACGACATGTCAATCCAATCCAGTCCATTGACATCAGCGATGACGGAAAATACCTGGCCGTTGGATCTGATAATTTCATCGGAGTTCCGGGTATGGAAGAGGCTGTGGTCCGGCTGATGGATCTGAAGTATGGGAAAGAGGTGAAAAGAGTGTACAAACACCCCTACCCTTTTGCCAGGATCCACTCAGTGGTCATAAGCAGTGATAACAGTTACCTGGCTGCAGGTGTGGGTCAGTTCCCCATATTATATGATCTGAACCAACAGGAGTTGGTTCAGATCATGGATGATTCTTCTCAATATATAGATATTCAGCACCTTTCCATCAGCAAAGGATCAGAACACCTGGCCATTGCAAAAAGTTTGAATATAAATATTGTGGATATTGTACGAAACCAGATCAGGTCATTCTATGAAAAGAACTGGGACGATGATATCGATCCGGATCACTTAAGGATCCTGACAGTCCAGTTTAGTTCCGGTGATGACCGATTACTCGGTACAACTCATGATGGAGAGATCAGGATCTGGGATTTCAGTACCGGGGAAGAGATCCTATATATTAAAGACAGCATTGATAATCAGCTATATAGCTCCTTGTTATCTACAGATAACAGGTATATTTACACCGGACATCGCCACTGGGAGAATGACAGCCCTGTGAAGAAATGGGATGCCACAACAGGTGAATTGCTGCAGGTAATGACAGGCCATAAGGATGGTGTATTTGACCTTGCATTGACAGCAGATAACAGTCAACTCCTGTCAGCCAGTTTTGACCATACTGCCAGAATGTGGGATGCAGCTACCGGCAAAGAAATAAAAAAATATACCGGGCATAACGGGGAAGTGACCTCTCTGGCCATAAGCCCCGGCGAAGATATACTGTTTACCGGGAGCTATGACGGATCAGTCAGGATGTGGGATATGGAAACCGCTTCAGAAATCGCCACACTCTACCTGGTAGATTCCATTGACTGGTTGCTGGTTACTCCGCAGGGCTTGTTTGATGCAACACCGGGAGGTATGGACTATATTCAGTTTGTACAGGGGATGGAGATTATCGGGCTGAACCAGCTAAAAGAGCGTTATTGGGAACCTGGATTGATGCAGAAGCTGTTAGGGCACAATGATGAACCCATCAGGGATGTGGCCGGGCTGAATCAGCTGGATCTTTATCCTGAAGTCTCAGTAAAGCAGCCTGTTGAAGATGAAGGTGTCCTAAATATCAATCTGACAAACCGGGGTGGTGGAATCGGAAAGGTGCATATATCAATCAATGGTAAGGAAATCACACAAGATGCCAGGGATTCTGACTCAGATCCTGATGCCCAACAGATGGTGATACAGTGGGATATCAACAACCACCCGTATATCAGGAATGATGCAGTTAATATAATCGAGGTCAAAGCCTGCAATAAGGATGGATACCTGGTAAGCCGCGGAAAAAGGGTATATTTTAAACCGGAAATAACAAAAACCGTAAAGATCCCTGACCTCTATATAGTATCGGTGGGTGTTTCAGATTATTCAGGAACCGAACTTGACCTCAGGTATGCTGCAAAAGATGCAGGAAACATAGCTACAGCCTTTGAAATCGGAGGAAAAAGGCTGTTTGGAACAGATCATACATATACGTATTTATTGTCCACCAATCTGACTGAAGATCTCGGGTTTCTGTATACCACCTATGCCTCCTGCAAGAACAGGGACCCGGTCCCTTGAATTCTGAAAAAGGAGATTGATGTCGATAAACTGGTCCTCCCGCAAAGCTGTGCCTTTGATCCCTTCCAGCAGACTGTAAGTAAGAATACCCTGCCCGTACCGGCTGGCTTCGTAACTAACCGCATCAGCTGTGCAACCCGTAATAATATGCATACCGGTCCGATCTTTCATCCGTTCCAGCGCTCGAAGGGTACTTGATGAGATATTTCTTTGCACCATCAAATTCTCAACCACCCTGCCGGAAGCACAGGCATCAATGATCAATACCTGTTTCAAAGCAGGAACCTGCTTGATTAACTCCACCATCTCCTGGCTCGATATGGTGCTATATTCCCTGATTGCCGGATCTGAATAAGCTTCTGCCGAGGAAGTA
>Ga0255445_1013_pt2 | contig 11042 bp, 8 predicted proteins | sample ANMaggSeSYBR02D6_FD_182629 | JGI IMG/M metagenome (GOLD analysis project Ga0255445, IMG submission 182629) | Sediment cell enrichment communities from methane seep in Santa Monica Basin, California, United Staets - ANME aggregate JGI... | ecosystem: Environmental > Aquatic > Marine > Cold seeps >... | reverse complement strand
AAGGCAAAGCCATTATAAAAATTTCCTTTCATGGCATTAACCAGGGCAGCTACAATACAATACGGGGTTGTTTCAATGTTACAAGTTTTTAAACATTTATAAGGACATTTTACCGGACGTTTCTCCCCTCTGTTTATCTTTTCAATAAATTCATTTCTAATAGCCCGTCCCGGCATCCCAACCGGACTGTTAATGATTTCCATATCTTCTTCATGGGAATCAATATAGGTTTGCTTAAATTTCAATGAAGCGTCACACTCTTCGGTTGTAACAAAACGTGTTCCCATCTGAACACCTGATACCCCTAAGTCCATTATTTTTTTGATGTCTGCTCCAGTATAGATTCCCCCTGCGGCTATTACTGGGATTGTAGTGTTGTATTTTTCTTCAAAATATTTCACTTGCTCTAGTACGTCCCGCAATAGTTCTTCCAGTGCAAATTTGGGATCATCAAGCTGGATCCTTTTAAATCCTAAATGTCCTCCAGCTTTTGGCCCTTCAACAACAATTGCATCAGGGAGATAATCATATTGTTCTTTCCATTTTGAACACAATATTTTTGCTGCCCTTCCAGATGAAACTATAGGGACAAGTTTTGTTTTTGATTTATTAGTTAAAAATTGGGGTAAATTCAAAGGTAGCCCAGCACCAGAAAAAACTATATCAATACCTTCTGAAATAGAAGTTTTTACCAAATCGGCAAAATTTGTAAGTGCAACCATAATATTAACACCAAGAACACCATTGGTCAATTCTCTAGCCTTTAATATTTCTTTCTTTAACGCCCTTATGTTCGCTTCAATGAAATTTTTCGCATAATCAGGTTCAAGCATTCCAAGACCAGCACTTGCAATTACTCCAACCCCGCCTTCGTTAGCTACTGCCGCTGCTAATCCTGACATAGAAATACCAACACCCATTCCACCCTGTATGATTGGAACTTTAATTGTTAGATTTTCTATGTGTAATTCTTTCATTTCTAATATTTTTTATGCAAAGCTACTCTATTATTGGGAATTAGTTTTAAAGTTGACGGTATTCTATTATATGCTGCAACCTTACTGTTTATGGTGTGGGACTGGACTTCGATTGAGCATTCAGAGGAAGTTAAGATCATAATGCTAAATAGGGCAAATAGGGTATTGGGTGATACTACTGTTTCAAAAGGTGAATTATCGGGTAGTATTTTTGATACTAGGATAATACTACAATAAGCCATTAAGTTCAATGCTAGTGCTGTGATAATTGCTCATAATGTGCACATTCCGATCACATTGAGTACCCTATTCCGATTCCAGAATCATACAAAGGGCTTGGGTCGCGGATTCAGTTAACCAAGATAGGTTTTTAATACTTTGCTTTTCGAAATATGCTTTAATCTTCTGATCGCCTTTTCTTTGATCTGCCTGATCCTTTCTCTTGTCAGATTATATTCCTCACCAATTTCCTCGAGTGTATGCTCATGTTTACCGTTTAATCCAAAAATAAGTCTGATAATATTGGCTTCTCTTTGAGTTAATGTATTAACAACCCTTTCAATTTCTTCTCTAAGTGAATTCGTTAACAATTCTTTATCAGGACTGGAAGTATCTCCGCTTGATAAAACATCATACAAATTACCTTCCTCATCTTGTGCAAGTGGGGCATCCAATGAAATATACCACCCTGCATTTTTTATGGCCTCTATCACATCAGTTGGTGCCAACTCTAATGCCTGTGTTATCTCAACGATAGTTGGTTCTCTTTCGTACTTTTGTTCCAGTACAGTAATGGCCCTTTTTATTTTATTAATATGACTGAATCTGTTTAATGGAAGGCGTACAATTCTTGCCTTTTCTGTCAGGGCCTGCAGAATGGATTGTCTGATCCACCAGACAGCGTAGGATATGAACTTAAAACCCCTTGTTTCGTCAAATCGTTCGGCAGCTTTGATCAAACCAAGATTTCCCTCATTGATCATATCCGGAAGACTCATGCCCCTGTTCTGATACTGTTTTGAAACTGATACAACAAACCGGAGATTTGCGTTTATCAAACTGTCCCGAGCATTCAAATCACCATTGTGGATCCTTTGGGCGAGATCAACTTCTTCTTCTGGAGCTATCAGTTCAACTTTACCGATCTCATGAAGGTATTTGTCCAGTGATGTATCCTCCCTGTTGGTAACCTGTTTGATGATTTTCAATTGCCGCATTCAATTGGGGATTTGGGCTTGTGATAATTAACTTTCTAAAGGTATCACTTATAATGGCAGAAAATTTATTTTCCAAATAGTTTGTTGATCCGGATGTAGTTACTTTGTGCCCTCCTGGACATTGATTAAGAGATAAATTTGTATTAAAAAAGGAGGGTGAAAAATGCACAAAGAAGTTAAAGAATATCTAAGATTGAAAAGTAATCCTGGGATCTGAGGCTCATAAAAAATCCCCCCAAACAAATAGCCCTTTCTGAAAGCCCTAAAAATGGGTGTTAACCTCCCCCGTTTTGGAACATCAAAAAAACGGACGTTTTTTAGGTTACTGGAAAAACCGTTGCCCTTGACCACCTATAGCCAGGGTAAATTGACCATCCCAGATCAGAGTTAAGTGATTGTTATTAAACTAAGTATGTCAATTGTAATCTAACCGGCTAAATGTGGTCACAACGTCCGGCTTTTGCAGCAGGCACTCCCTCCTGGGAACACGAGTCGCCATGCGACGAGTAATCCCCTGAAATATTGATTTAGCTTCCCTAATTCTGTAACTTGCATGGGTAACCAACAATTAATTATGTGAAACCATGAAACCACTATTCATTGGAATTTTGCTGTTTCTGATCTGGTCCTCACTTTCCACATGGTATTACGTGTGTAATGTCAATGATTTTTGTGAAGGACCGGAAGTATCCCAACAGGTTTCCCAGCCGGAAACCCAACCTGAAACGGACAGTGCCGCAGTGGCTGAAACTGAACCGGCAGAAGAGATCACACCTCTTCCGGAAAATCTGATAATTCACTTTGCATTCGACCGGAGTGATTTCAAACCCGTTGAAGAGACATCACGATTTTTATCTGAGTGCAAAGCCTACCTTGAAAAAAAACCGGGTACAATGCTCTATATAACAGGCCATGCCGATGCCACCGGAACCGCAACCTATAACCAGGCTCTTGGAATGAGGAGGGCGGAAAGTGTCAAATCCTATTTTGTTGAACAGGGCATACCGGCCGAAATGATAGAAACCTCCTCAATGGGTGAAAGTGTACCTGTTGCTGATAATGCTACTCCCCAGGGAAGGGCAAAGAACAGAAGAACAGAAATATTCATCAAAAATCAATAAAATGACCACATTCAACACCATACTGGCACAAACCCAGGCAGGCACTGTCATTGAAATCATCGTGCTCTTACTGGTATCAGGGATGATCGGATACTTCACCTCCTACTTTTATTATCGTAGTATCTACCGAAAGAAGATCAATAAACTGGACAGTGACCTGAAGGATCTCCAGATAAAAAATGACGACCTGCTGGACCAGATCATCAAGCTGAAAAAAGAACTGGAGGAAAAGGAGAAGTAGATTTAGTGGTTAGCACTTCATTTATTGGGAAGTGTTGAATTAGCTTAAACGACAGTTGGGATGGTTATTTCCCGGTTTGGTCATAACAACTTGCCAGAGCTGATTTCTTCGTGAACGAAAGCCTCCGGCAGAACTTAGCAAGTAATAACGCCACATTCTATAAAAACGCTCCCCATATTTATCTTTCAATTGTGGCCAGGCTTTCACAAAATTCTCGTGCCATGCCATCAATGTAAGATCGTAATCCAACCCGAAAATATGCCAATCTTCAATCACAAATAATCCTTCCATAGCCTTGGTTAATTGAGCAATTGAAGGGATCATCCCGTTGGGAAAAATATATTTATTGGTCCAGGCATTGAACGTAGTACCGCTGATATTTCTCCCGATGGTATGAGAAAAAGCAATTCCATCATTCTTCAATGTGCGATTCACTACTTCCATATAAGTGCGGTAATTTTTATGACCAACGTGTTCTATGAATCCTATGGAGAGTACCCGATCGTATTTTCCAGTTGCCTTTCGGTAGTCCTGCAGTTTAAATTCAACAGGTAGGCCTTTGCATAATTCTCTACCATATTCTATCTGTTTCTTTGAAATATTTAAACCGGTAACATGAGTATTGTATTTCTCAGCAGCATATTTGGCAAAGGAACCCCAGCCACAACCCAGGTCAAGTATAGTCATTCCCTTTTTCAACCCTATCTTTCTACAAATCAATTCCAGTTTGTGTTCTTGGGCTTCATCCAAATTTTTGGCTTTCTTCCAGTAAGCGCAACTGTAATTCAGACGTTTATCCAGCATAGCTGTAAAAAGATCATTGCCAATATCGTAATGTTGTTGTGCGACCTGGTAGGCACGACTGCGATTCTGCAAATTGAAAAATTTTGAACGCAGGAGATGCCATTGTAATTTCAAACTGCCCTTGACTTTTTCATTTAATTTTGCCCGTAAAATTTTGTCTATAAATTGGTCCAGCGCTTCACAATCCCACCAGCCATCCATATACGATTCTCCCAACCCAAGTGCTTCATCTTTTAGCACCCGCTTGAAAAGTGCATCGTTATGCACTTCAATATCATAAGGCTGGCCTCCATTGATAGTGATTCCTGCAAAAGTAAGCAACTCCATCACTACGGTTTCTGCTCTGTTTTTTGCCATATTGAGCTTCTTCTACTGCAATTTCCTGAATCATATGCTCACTCTGCTCCGGAACGAAGTATTAAGTCTGTCCGGTCTAGTGGAGCAGTTCCAGTGAGAGCAGACAGACATACAACCCGCCTGCACAGGATGAACCTGAGTTAAGAATACTTAGGCTCTCTTTAGTGTAACGAAAATTACAATATTATTACGAAAAGAGTTGGATTTTAATACAGTACTTTACCCGAAAATCAGATAGTTCTGAATTGATTGAGTTTATATTATTGATTAAATTTGCTTAGTGACAAGATAATTAAATCGCCTATTGGTTATCAAAATCGGAATATGATTAGATTTATCAATGAAAAGCCAATACCATTCATTGTAATCATTATTACAATATTCATTTTTCTGGTTTCCTGTGAGGGCGATGACTATGGGAAAATACCTTTTGGATATGATCCGGATTTCAATTACCTGGAAGTATTGAAATCCAGTCCAGGTTATCTTTATGAAGCAACAGACGGGTATCCTGAATTTACTTACCAGGAACCCACCGATACGAATCTGTTGCAGTTGAAAAACCTGTATAGGCTTGATAGTGCAGCAGGTACAGGTGATGAATTAGGCAGGATATTCAATCTTTTCAATTGGGTGCATAACGAACTCCTTCATGATGGAAGTAATGCAACACCGGATCCTGAAAATTCACTCAACATTCTTAACTATGTTAAAGAGACCGGGAATGGAGTAAACTGTGTTATGATGGCCATTGTGCTCAATGAAGTTTTCCTTTCGATGGGATTTAAATCACGGGTTATTCATGGCAACTGCAAAAAGTTCATTTTTAATGGTGATTGGCACAGCTATAATATTGTCTATTCAGAAACACTGGATATGTGGATCTTTTTAGATCCCATGAAGTTAGCCTTTTATAAGGATGAAGGGGGGAATTATCTCAGTGTTGCGGAAATAAGAGACCGCCTGATCAAGGGGAAAACGCTTGTACTTAATCCTGACGCTGATTATAATGGCAATCCGTTTGATAAGAATGAATACTTAAACTATTTGTCTAAAAACTTGTATCGCTTTTCATGCTCGGTCGATTCGAAATTTGGCAATTACGGAATTTTTCACATGACAGACGAAACCAGCAGGATATACTTCCACCTGGATCCATGTGGAGAAGAACAGGATGGGCTTGGATTGGCAACAAATTACTTCACGAGCAATCCCGATTTTTACTGGGCAAGTCCTGATTAGAAAATTGCTTATTGCCGCAACCATAAGTGCAAATCCTGCATCTTCCTTATATAATATAAAAGCAACACCATGAAAAGCTATATCCCTCATATATTAGTTATTCTGATTTCAGTATGCATCTTTCCTTCATGCGAACAGTCCGAACCAATTCAGAAGGAGATCCCAAAAATAACCCTAAACAAGAAGGCCGCGGAGATCATTGAAGCCGATCAAGCTTTTGGCTTCGAATTATTCAGGGAGGTGTATACCCTGAGTGAAGAAGATAACATCATGATCTCTCCCCTGAGTGTATCCTATGCCCTGGGGATGACCTACAACGGTGCTGCCGGAACTACCCTGGAGGCATTTAACGATGTCCTGCATTTCGGTGATCTCACTTCGGTAGAGGTCAATGAGAGTTACAAGGACCTGATGGATCAAATGTTAAACCTGGATGAAAAGGTTGAATTCTCAATAGCCAACAGTATCTGGTACCGCCTGGGATTCCAGGTATTATCAGAATTCATAAATACCAACAAGGACTATTTTGATGCCGCAGTGAAGGAGATTGATTTTACCGATCACCGGACCGTAGAGATTATCAATCAATGGATCGAGGACAAAACCAACGACAAGATCAAAGATATGCTGGACTATATCCCTGTTGATGCTGTGATGTACCTTATCAATGCCATATATTTTAACGCTCCCTGGAAATATGAGTTTGTTAAAGAGGATACCTACCAGGGAGATTTCAACCTTGCAAACGGGGCCAAACACCAGGTCGACTATATGCGCGTTACAGGCGATTTTGTATTCACTTCGAATGAGGACTTCACTGCAGTTGAGCTTCCATACGGGGACAGTACCTTCAGCATGGTGGTGATGCTCCCTTCCCATGAGAATAAGGTTTCAGACCTGGTGGCCAAACTCGATGGTGCCCACTGGGATACATGGTTCGATGATTCCAGGTTCACAGGCGTCCAGGTTGATTTACCAAAGTTCAAATATGATTTCAAGGAACTGCTGAATGTGCCTCTGATAAACCTTGGACTTGAGGTAGCTTTCTCAGGTGAGGCAGATTTCACCAGGATCAATCCTGCCGGAAACCTGTTTATCTCCAGGGTGATCCACCAGACCTTTATCGACGTGCAGGAAGAGGGCACCGAAGCTGCAGCAGCCACCATCGTAGAGATCTCTTATACAAGTAGCGGCGGAGGGCAAATCTATTTCAAAGCAGATAAACCGTTTCTCTATCTCATAAAAGAGAATTCAACAGGAACCATTGTTTTTATCGGAAAGGTCGGAAAACCCGAATACTCATAGATCGAAGTGTTAATAAGCGCTTGGAATTCCTTTTTAAGTCACCAGCTGTATTCCTATTTGAAATAGCAATTATTACATCTTTGTTTCTTTTTTAAATAGAAACATTGTATATTTGTGATAAAATACCGGCTATGGACAGAAATCTTTTAAAATCGGTGATTTATGATCAAAGAAGCTTGCAATGGGACTCTCAATTTCTTGAGAGGGATATCTCTGAATCACTGATCTCAAGTGAAGAGATCCTTGTGATTACGGGAGTCAGAAGATGTGGAAAATCCACTCTGCTGCAACAGATCCGCAACAAACTGAAAGAGAAGGATTATTATTTGAATTTTGATGACGACAGATTAATCCAGTTTACTGTAGATGATTTTCAGGATATGTTTGAAGTTTTCATAGAATTATTCGGGAAACAACATACGTTTTATTTCGATGAAATTCAGAATATTAAAGGTTGGGAACGATTTGTCAGACGTTTATATGACTATGGAAATAAGGTATTTATTACTGGTTCCAATGCCACTATGTTAAGCCGGGAGTTGGGAACTCATTTAACCGGTAGGTATATCTCTTTTGAACTTTATCCGTTCTCATTCAAAGAATTCCTGCTATTCAATGACATTATTTTTAAAGACTCTGACATCTATTCCACGGAAAAACGAGCGGAAATCATTAAGCATTTCCATCAATATAAAGCAAGTGGTGGTTTTCCACTCTATATCCGGAACCAGAATATTCAATATTTAAAATCTCTATATGAGAGCATATTGTACAGAGATATAATGGTTAGAAATAATCTAACAAACGAACGCGAAATACTGGAGCTTATTTATTATCTGGCAAGCAATGTTTCAAAGTTATCCTCCTTTAATTCTCTGGCAAAAATAGCTGGTATAAGCAATGCAAGTACTATAAAAAACTATCTGATATTCTTCCAGAACTCCTATTTGATATTTCATGTAAATAAGTTTGACTATTCATTAAAAAAACAGATACAAAATCCCAAAAAAATATATTTTATAGATCTGGCTTTGATAAACAGGCTTGGCTTTAGTTTTTCCGATAACAGGGGCAGAATGCTTAAGAACCTTGTTTTTCTGGAACTAAAAAGAGGTGGAAAAAATATATACTATCACAGGCAAAAATCGGAATGTGATTTTGTCATTAAAGAGGTCCAAAAAATTTGTCAGGCCATTCAGGTTTCGGCAACACTGTATGAGAAAGATACTTATGATCGTGAACTAAAAGGACTAAAAGAAACCATGGAATATTACAAACTGGATTCCGGTCTGATTATTACGGAGAACGAGGAAGATTCAATTGCGTTCTCCGGAAAACAGATAACCGTTAAGCCTGCCTGGAAATGGTTACTGGGTTATTAAGCAGGGTGATTTGCTTGTTGTCGCAACCATACATGCAAATCCTGCATCTTCCTATTGTAATGAATGAGTATGTCATGAAATCGAGTATCCTTTTCCTTCTTTTATTAGTTTCAACAATATCAGTATGCCAATGGCAACCGACAAATGGTCCTGTTACTAATATAGAAATATCTGATATAGTTTCGATAGATTCACTTCTGATAGCCTCTGCACCATGTGGTACTTTCATAACTGAAAATGATGGAAATTCATGGGTGCCTGCCAGTTACAATGCTTTTAGTAGTTCCATTGTATTTAAGGATACACTTTATCTGGGTGGAAAGGGTCTTCGAAAGTTTTATCAAATAGATGGAACCTGGAAAGAATCGGTAGTCTGGCATTCGAAAAGTGATGAAATCTATGATTTATTTGCAGATGAAGAGAATATATATGTTGCAAGCGAAAATTTCGGTTTTAACTACTCTTCAAATGGGACAAATTGGCAATCTTTTAATACAGGCCTTCCCCAGGATACACTTTTTGGACCATACATCACACCTGGATGTGTGGTATGTAAAGTACTTGCAGTTGATGCAGATAATGATTATATATTTGCCGGAACCAAAACTGGATTATTCAGGTCACCAAAATCCGGATATCACTGGACCAGGATCACTGAGATCAATGACGAAGTAAATTCAATTGAATGCCTGGACTCAGTAATTATCTTTGCTGCCAATAACAATGTGTATCGATCAGAAGATAAGGGAGATACATGGACATTAATTCATTCATTTTCCTCAGGTAATGCCATTAATAGAATCAAAGAGATAAATGATACTCTGTTTATCCTGACCCAATTAGAAGGAGTGTTTTATTCAGACGACCTCGGTACTACCTGGTCTGGTCAAAACAATGGTTTACAAGATTTGAAAACGAAAGGAATAGCAATACACAACAATGAATTTTTTCTGGGTAGTGGGGATGGAGTGTATGCAAATTTTTCAAATTGGAGCAAGGTAAACAATGGTATTATTTGCTCAGATATTCTTGACCTTGAAAAAACCACAACATGTATTGCTGCAGTGGATTTTTATGATGTGTTTATTTCTGAAAACCTTGATTCATCCTGGACGAATTCAACTATTTCAATCCCAATAAGTGTAATGTGGTCCGTTGTAAATTCCAATAATTTTTTGTTTTTCTCCGCGAATTACGGTTACAATAGTAATAACTATTTATCTGCCGAGAATTGTACTAAATGGATCTATCGCTCAGCTTTAGGCAACTATGGAGATCCTTATAAGCTATATGCCGATGGTAATGAAATATTAGCTCTTGAAGGCAGTATTGTCAAATTGTCTCACGATAATGGAGCATCATGGACCAGTATAAAACCACCATCGGGGCTGGTAGTCTGTAATGATTTTAATGATGCAGTATTTCATGATGGTATAATCTATATGGCTGCATGTGGAAAAGGGGAAGTAATTAAATCCTCTAACCTGGGAACAAGTTGGGAACTTACAAATATCGGATTGCCAAATTCAGAGGTTTATCAGTTAGGTGAATGTGATGGGATCCTTTTTGCTGCCACCTCTTCTGATTTGTATAAGTCTTCCGATAATGGAAATAGTTGGCAAAATTGCAGTAATGGAATTCCTGATCCCAACTCATTATCAACAGAAATTCAGGATTTCGCCTACAATAATGAATACTTCTTTTTATGCACACCAACAGGTGTTTTTGCATCATCCGATAAAGGCAGTAATTGGTCTGATATCAGTTATAACCTGCCTCCTTTACCAAGACGTTGGGGGGGAGCTCTAATCGTGCAAGATAGCTTTCTGCTATTCGGTACTAATAATTTTGGTGTTTGGCAAAGGAATATATCGAATCTCCAACTATCATCGCCCGAAACACCCCGGAATCCGGAATTTCTCATATACCCTAATCCAACAAAACATTGGTTCCGAATTGTCCTGCCGCAAAACGATAAAATTGAACAGGTAAACCTATTCGATTTATCCGGAAGGTCAGTGCCATTTTCTAAACAAAGCGAACATATACTTAATGTAAAACATCTAAAATCAGGAAATTATATCATTGTGGTTGTAACTAAACAAGGAAGAAAATATCATATGATGCTTACAAAATTATGACCCTATGAAAAACACTATCCCCCATATCATAGTTATTCTGGTTTTCTTGAGTTCTCTGCATTCCTGTGAGAAAACAGAGCCAATTCAGAAGGAGATCCCAAAAATAACCCTAAACAAGAAGGCCGCGGAGATCATTGAGGCCGATCAAGCTTTTGGCTTCGAATTATTCAGGGAGGTGTATACCCTGAGTGAAGAAGATAACATCATGATCTCTCCCCTGAGTGTATCCTATGCCCTGGGGATGACCTACAACGG
>Ga0255445_1016_pt1 | contig 11055 bp, 8 predicted proteins | sample ANMaggSeSYBR02D6_FD_182629 | JGI IMG/M metagenome (GOLD analysis project Ga0255445, IMG submission 182629) | Sediment cell enrichment communities from methane seep in Santa Monica Basin, California, United Staets - ANME aggregate JGI... | ecosystem: Environmental > Aquatic > Marine > Cold seeps >... | reverse complement strand
GGCTGATGATGAAATTCCTGTTTATGCCATAAAAGGCGAGGACCACGCCACCTATTACAGCCACATCCTGTCGGCCCTCAAGCATGAACCCCACATCACCATGGATGACGGCGCGGACCTGGTGAGTTCCCTTCACTTTATCGCCCTGGGGAAATGGGATGACCTGGAACCGTCCGTCAGCGCCTGGGGCCAGGGTTTATCCGAGGAAAACCGAAACCGGTTCTTGGCCAATGTGATCGGCGGCACCGAAGAAACCACCACCGGCGTCATACGGCTTCGAAGCATGGAGAAAGACGGCGTTCTGCAATTTCCCGTGGTCTCGGTGAATGACGCTGATACCAAACACCTGTTTGACAACCGTTACGGCACCGGACAGAGTACGGTGGACGGCATTATTCGGGCCACCAACCGCCTGCTGGCGGGCAGCACCTTCGTGGTCAGCGGTTACGGCTGGTGCGGAAGGGGGGTTGCCACCAGGGCAAAGGGGCACGGCGCCCATGTGATCATCTGCGAGGTGGATCCGCTCCGGGCCCTCGAGGCGGTCATGGATGGATTTCAGGTGATGCCCATCTCGAAGGCGGTACCTCTGGGTGATTTTTTCTGCACCCTGACAGGCGATATCAATGTGATCCGGATCGGACATTTCCTGGACATGAAGGAAGGGGCCATCGTGGCAAATTCCGGCCATTTTGATGTGGAACTGGATCTAAAGGGGCTGGCGGAAGCGTCGGTTGCCAGGCGGGAAATGAGGGAATTCGTAGAAGAATTTTCCCTTAAGAACGGTCGGAAAATCTACGTGTTGGGCGAGGGTCGGCTCGTGAACCTGGCTGCGGCTGAAGGGCACCCCTCCAGCGTCATGGACATGAGTTTCGCCAACCAGGCCCTTAGCGCCGAGTACATGGCAAAAGAACATGCCAATCTGAAAAAACAGGTCTATCCCGTCCCCCACGCCATTGACCGGGAGATCGCACGGTTGAAGCTAAAGTCCTTGGGCGTGGAGATTGATACCCTGACCGAAGAGCAGGAACGCTATCTTTCTTCCTGGGATATTGGCACCTGATTCGATTGCGGATTGCGGATTGCGGATTTGAATGTACACCCATTAGGAGACCACCATGCCCGAAAATGTTTTTCGCCGGTTGCAGGAACAGCTGGATCAATATTCCGTGGGGTTTCCGGTCGCCGAATCCGGCGTGGAGATGAAAATTCTAAAACGGCTCTTCACCGAAACAGAGGCTGAGATGTACCTGAACATGAGCCTGATGCTGGAAACGCCCGAGAGTGTGGCCGGTCGCCTGAAACAGGATTCTGCGCGGGTGGCTTTGCTGCTTGATGAAATGGCTGAAAAAGGGCTTTTGTTTCGGGTGCGAAAAGGAAATGAAGCCAAATATGGCGCGGCCCCTTTTGTCGTCGGCATCTACGAATTTCAGTTGAAGACTATGGATGCTCAGTTGGCGCGCCTTTTTGAGGAATATTTCGAGGGCGCTTTTTCCGATCAGGGATCGAAGCAGATCGTGCCCATGCGGACCATTCCGGTAAACAAGTCCATCGGCGTTTCCTGGAAAGTGGCCCCCTACGAAGATGCCCGGGAGATTGTCAAATCAAAGGACCGTCTGGCCGTGGCCGACTGCATCTGTCGGGTTCAGCAGGGATTGCTGGAGCAGTACTGCGACAAACCTTTGGAGGTCTGCCTTTTGGCGGGGTCTCACGCCGAGTACTATGTGGGCCGGGGCATGGGTCGCTGGATAAAACATGAGGAGGCCCTGGAGATCCTGGATAAGTGCGAGGAAGCAGGCCTGGTGCCGCAACCTTTCAATGCCGTCAATCCGGGAGGCATGTGCAATTGCTGCGGCGACTGCTGCGGCATGTTGCGAACGTTAAAAAAGCATCCCCGGCCCGCAGAAATGGTGGTGGCCAACCATTTTGCCCGGGTGGATGAAGACCTTTGCGTGGGATGTGAAGTCTGCCTGGACCGCTGCCAGATGGATGCTATTGCCATGGGGGACGAGGGCACGGCACAGGTGAATCTGGATCGGTGCATTGGCTGCGGCCTGTGCGTAACCACCTGCGACACTGAGGCCATGACGCTCGAACCCAAATCCCCTGAAGATCGCCGTGAACCCCCTGCCAAAGCACAACTTACCCTCATGGAGCTGGCTCAGAAGCGGGGGAAGTCGCTGGTTCCCCTTGCGATTATGAAGGGTTCATAGGGAAAGAAGACTCATGTTTAAAACAAGAATCACGGAGATGTTGGGCATAAAGTACCCCATTCTGGGGGGGACCATGATGCACCTGTCCGATGCGGAATTTACCGCGGCCATTTCCAATGCCAGCGGCCTGGGGGTGCTGGCGTCTGCCATCTATCAAAACCGGGAGGCTTTCGGCGAGGCTCTGGACCGGCTGTTTGAACTGACGGATCAGCCCTTTGCCGTGAACCTCAACCTGTTTCCCATGATGCGTCCCATCGACAACAACGACTATCTGGATGTGTTGCTGGAAAAAGGCGTTAAAATTGTGGAAACATCCGGGCATTCCGCGCCGGAGGCGCTCTGCGCCCGGTTTAAAGAGGCGGGTCTTACATGGATTCACAAATGCGTGGGGGTTCGCTATGCCCTGAAGGTGCAGGACATGGGCGCCGATGCGGTAACGATGGTGGGCTATGAAAACGGCGGGGCAACGGGCAAACTGGACGTGGGAACCCTGGTGTTGGTTCCCCGGGCCGTGGAAAGCCTGCACGTCCCGGTCATCGGCGGAGGCGGCGTTAGCGACGGCAGGGGATTGGCGGCTCTTCTGGCCCTGGGCGCAGAGGGGGTGATTCTGGGAACCCGGCTTCTGGCCACCGAGGAGGCCCCCATTCATGACAATCTGAAACAGGCTCTGGTGAATGCCGGTGAATTGGACACCATGCTGGTCATGCGATCCATCGGCGCTACCCATCGGGTGTGGAAGAACGCGGCGGCCCTGCGGTGCGCTGAGCTGGAGTCGGACCAGGCCTCATTGCCGGAAATTCTGAATGTCGCCGCCGGCGAGAAAGCCAAACGCATGTACAGTGAAGGGGATCTTGACCTGGGGCTTATTTCCTGTGGCCAGGGGGTCGGCATGGTTCATGATATTCCCACGGTAAAGGACCTGTTCCATCGGATTATGCAGGAAGCCGGCCGTGTGGTCAGGGTCCTGGCCGCGGATTGGATCTCATCATAAATCTCTATTTCCTTTTCCAATTTGCTTGATCCGTGCGGTTAAAAAAATGGCCGCTGAGGTATAAATGACCATGACTGCTGCTCTGGATATTTCCATAGAAACCGAATACATACCCGGATCAATCGGTCGGATTTCTGAACTTCATGGGACTTACTACCATAACCGTTGGGGGTTCGGGCTCTATTTTGAGGCAAAGGTTGCCACTGAGCTTTCGACGTTTCTTCAGCGATTTGATAAGAACCGTGACGGAATTTGGATTGCAACGCAAAATGGCCATGTGGAAGGTTCGGTTGTCATAGACGGCATTCATGCTGAAAATGAAGGCGCTCATCTAAGGTGGCTCATCGTATCCGATGCTTTGAGGGGCAAGGAAGTGGGCAGGAAACTCATCAATAGGGCCATCGATTTTTGCAGGAGCAAGGGCTTTAAAACCATATACCTCTGGACCTTCGAGGGACTTGATGCTGCAAGACACTTATATGAAGATGTCGGCTTTAAGCTCATCAAGCAACAAAGTGGAGACCAATGGGGCGCCACGGTAAATGAGCAATGTTTCGTTTTGCATAATAAAAAAAATCTTGTATTGTAATATCAAAATAATTAAACTATAATTATGAAAACAATATCGTTTATTTGGGATGAAAATAAGGCAGAGATGAATCTTGCTAACCACAAGATTTCTTTTGAGGAGGCTAGAAGCGTTTTTTCTGATCCAAATGCAAGATTGATTTTTGATCCTGATCATTCTGATGATGAAGATAGATTCATTCTTCTTGGAATTAGCTCTGGCTTGAAATTGCTCGTTGTGTGTCATTGTTATCGAGAAAAGAACATGGTTGTTAGGATTATTTCAGTTCGAAAAGCAAATAAAAGCGAGCAGAAACAATACGGAGGTTTTTTATTATGAGAAAGGAATATGATTTTTCAAAGTCAGTAAAAAATCCCTATGCAAAACACTTAAAAAAACAGGTAACACTCAGACTCGGTATTGATGTCATTGACTATTTTAAGAGACTATCCGAGGAAACCGGGGTGCCTTATCAAAATCTTATAAACTTATATCTGCAAGAATGTGCTCATTCTCAAAAGAAATTAAAACTCAAATGGGCATCTTCATGACTGTAAAAATGCAGAAGAACCCGCTTCAAGGGATAGTCAGGGATGTGCGGCTTTAGCTTTTATGAAAAATCATTATCTGATTTCCCGTATCAATAGCCTTGTTTCCCTGGCTGCCTCCGAGGGGCAGCGTCTCGTCTTATCCTCGCAGCCTCTGAGCATTTTTCACCTTGACCCTCTCAGTTTTCTTGTGTGACAGAACAGAACTCGGTCAATAAATCTTAAAATGGATACACAGTTGTATCCAGGGAGAATATAATTTATGTCAACAGAAACGGCGCCACAGGGGTTGGACACGGTCGTGGCTTCCATCGAAAACCAGGCCGATCCCTCACAGCGCATCGACATCAAGTATGTGCAGGAGGATAACGCCTTTGTAACCCAGGGGATTCAAACCCATTTCGCCGAGAAAGAAATTTCAATTCCGGCCCATCTGGTGGTTACGGATTTTCAACTCATGGGCGTCATCGTATCCGAAATCCTGGAAAAACTCTCCCAGGCCCGGGACGGGGAAACCACCTTCGATTATGCCCCCCGGCTTCAGGTGCTGGACAAAGTCTACAGTCTGGAGGACGCTGGAGAATACATGAAGCTGTCGGTGGCGGAATCGGAGTAGGGGTTCAAAATTTTCAACCTGTGCGGTTAGCCATTAGCGTTTAGCTGTTAGCATCAGGAAGAGAGGAAACGAGAGGTTTTCGAGAACTCAAGGTCTGAAAAGCCCATTATCTTGTGTTTCAATGAGGTAAAAAAAGAATGTTGAACGGTTGTTTTCCAAAAGCTAACCGCTAACTGCTAATGGCTAAAAGCTAACCGCACAGGTCCAAAATTTTGAACCCTTACTCATCGCGGGAAAAGAGGACGTTCGTGGCTGAAAAAAACATTGTTTTTGAATCCGGGGGATTGAAGCTGGAAGGCCTTATGGACCAGGTCAAGGGTGGGGCAGGGGTTGTGGTAACCCATCCACACCCCCAATACGGCGGATCCATGCATAATAACGTGGTGGAATCGCTGGTGAAGGCCTATGGAAAGGCAGGCTATACAACCCTTCGCTTCAATTTTAGGGGTGTGGGAAAAAGTGAAGGCCAGTACGACGAAGGCGTTGGCGAACAGGCCGATGTCAGGGCGGCGGTCGAATACCTGCGGGAATTGGGTATGTCGGCAGTTGATCTCGCCGGGTATTCCTTTGGGGTATGGGTGAATGCTCTGGGAATTCAGGACTTGAATGACGTTGACCGGATGATCATGGTCTCTCCGCCAGTGCATTTTATGGATTTTTCCTTTTTGGAATATAGTCCCAAAATTCAGCTCGTCATTGCCGGTGCAGAGGATGATATTGCCCCGCCGGATATGATCCGAAAGATGCTTCCACGCTGGAACGGGGATGCGTCTTTTCAAATCATTCAAGGGGCGGATCATTTTTACGGGGGCAAAACCGGTGAAATCGAGGGGATTATCTGGAAATTTTTGAGGAAGGAAGAATAGGCTGCCGTGAAACACATCAGTATCCTGAAAAACCCGGTTCAGAAGTATGCTTGGGGCTCCAAGACCGCTCTTCCGTCCCTTCTCGGATGGCCGAAACCCTGGGAAGAGCCGGCCGCCGAACTGTGGTTGGGGGCCCATCCCAAGGCCCCATCCATGGTCGAGATGAAGGGTCAATGGAGTTCTATTATTGAAGTCATCGCGGAGGATCCCGTATCGGTTCTTGGAAGGTATGCGGCTGAGCGGTTTTCAAACAAACTCCCTTTTCTTTTCAAGGTGCTTGCCGCTGATCGTCCCCTGTCCATTCAGGTTCATCCCCATATGATGCAGGCTCGGGAGGGATTTGAGCGGGAAAACCGGCTTAACATCCCTCTGGGCGCTCCCAACAGAAACTACAAGGATGCCTGCCACAAGCCGGAGAACCTGTGCGCGGTGACGCCTTTTGAGGCTATGAAAGGTTTTCGTGCGCCGAAGGACATTTTGACATTGATGGATCGGGTTTTCCTTTCTTCACCCCTGACGGAAATGGATTCATTGCGAAAAGAACCCAATGCCGCCGGGATGAAGCGGTTTTTTTCGGCCCTCATGACCATGGACCCCGCACGACGGGCGCAAGTGGTGGAGGAGACGGTCAAGGGCGCAGGGCGGATTGTCCACGACGATCGCGCCTTTTACTGGCTGTTGGAATTGAACCGCGAATACCCCGGGGATGTGGGCGTATTGTCGCCGCTTTTTCTGAATCTGATAACCCTTTCGCCGGGTGAAGCCATCTATGTGCCGGCAGGCGTGCCTCATGCCTACCTTTCCGGGGTGGGAATGGAAATCATGGCCGGTTCCGACAATGTTTTAAGAGGGGGACTGACCCCCAAACATGTGGACATCCCGGAGCTTCTGAGAATCGTTAATTTTAAGTCCGGTTCTGTTGAAAAACAGCGACCGCTTCCCGATGAAAACTTCGAACGGATCTATAGAACCCCCGCAGAGGAATTTCAGCTATCGGAGATCTCTCTTGAGGGCGAAGCCCGTTACACGAGCCCGGAAGAAAGAAGCGTGGAGATTTTGATCTGCATGGGGGGAGAGGGCCTGATTGAAGATTTGGAAAGCGGTCAGACCCTGTCGTTGAGGAAAGGCATGTCGATCATCATCCCCTCAGCCGTTCCCAAGTATGCCGTTTCAGGCAACATCACCCTGTACAAAGCGGGATCATCAAAGGTTTAATTATTCGTAATTCATGCTGCAAATAGAGGGGTTCATCTTCGAACCGTCAACACCCTATCCGCAATATTATTGTGACGTCTTCTATAGAATTAAAGCAAATGCAGAAAGATAACAGGATTTTCGGTTTTAAGGATTTGTTCACCCATTTGCTGCTGGTTTTCCTCGTTCCTACGCACCACACTTCCTTGTTCCCACGCTCTGCGTGGGAACGGTGCGACGGTCTCTTGCCATGATCTTACCGTAACGGACGCAGAGCGTCCACAGTGCATTCCCACGCGGAGCATGGGAACGAGGGAAGCACCGCTGCCGTCGCTCGTTTCGGATGGGTAGAGTAAACAGAACGTCCCGTACTTTCTCTAGTTTTTATTCTCTCCAACAGCCGTGATTTACACCCATGTGAAACGGAAGGATCTATATGAAACATCTGTCTGATTTTACAAACAAAAGGTGAAGATTAGATATCCCAGCCTTGCATAATATTCGCCGTTGTGCGATGCTAATGTAAGAATTCTTGACCCTGGGCTGTTGCCAAATATCAAGAAATTCTGACCTTTCCAAAGGCCAAAATCGTCGACATTAATGAGATTCCTGGAAGCCTGTTTTTTTCTTGACAGAAGGCCTTTTTTGTCATTTCATGAATTACAGGCATTCCCACCAATCATTCAACCTCTATTCAGGGGGCTATCTTATGAAAAAACAGCTCAAACTATGTATACCTTGCTCCTAATAGGCGATTTTTGCCTGTTGGAAGCTTAAAACCTCTTCCAGAGAAAGCCAAATCCATCGTGAGATGGGGACGGAAAGCAACGGATCTTGATATTCCCTGTTGGCCTTCATTTAAAGAATCTTCTTCTTTCAGAAAGATAGCCGAGCTGCCTGCCCTGTTGAATAGGCCTCTCTACGGGAAATTCTACCGGGGCTGAGTGTGACATCCTTGAAGTGGCAAAAGTACAGTCTGCTTTTTTGATTTTTCTTGGAGAAGATAGACAGGATACAGACTACATTTTGGGTTACCTGGCCGGTACGAGTCCCGCGGCGGGATCGGGAGGGGGTGGCCGCAGAGGCCACTTCCTACCCGTATTTGTGTTAAATTCGCGGATATTCTTACAGCTAATTGGGAATGAACCATAAGCAACAGTACTGTTAGTCCTGGCCATTATTATAACTAAATCCCCCATTTTGATAAACTCTTCCACAAGGAGAAGAAAACATGAAAATAAAACTTGGATTAAGTGTCCTGACGGCAATTTTTCTGTTTCTGTTTTCTGTATCACTCCTCGCTGTTTCAGGGGCTGCCGCGCCGGGAAAGGCTGATAAGGAGAGTATCCTGGAGGCCTACGGCAAACTGCCGCTCTATTTTATTGAAAACAAGGGGCAGCTTGATCCCAGGGTCAGGTTTTATGTCAAGACATCCGGTCAGACCCTCTATTTCACAGATGAGGGGATCGTATTCGACCTTCTTCGCAGGGAAGAGGATGCCGGGAAGGGCACAGGGGGCGCAGAAAAAGGCCGTCAAACTACAGGGACAAAAACAGAGCGGCTGGTATTCAACCTGGGATTTGAAAATGCCCGAAGAGGGGTCCTGATAGAGGGCTTGGACCGTCAAGACGCCGGGGTTAACTATTTTGTCGGCAATGACAGGAGCAAGTGGAAGAGAGGCATTCCCACCTACAAAGGGGTCGTCTACAAGGGGGTTTATAAAGGGATAGACCTGAAAGTTTTTGGCAACGGCAAGGACATCGAGTATGAATTTATTGTAAATCCGGGAGGGCATCCTGACGATATATTATTAACCTACAATGGAATAAAGAGGCTCGCAACAAATGGAGTAGGGGAACTTCTGATAGCGACCGCCTTTGGGGAACTCAAGGAGACGAGGCCCTATATTTATCAAGAGATAGAAGGAGAAAGGGCGATGGATGGAAGCTTTGAGATCCGGCGCCCTGCCGGTCAATCCCAAACCGGAAAATTTTCATACGGCTTCCAGGTCGCCTACTATGACCCCTCCTATCCCCTTATTATTGATCCCACCCTTTCCTACTCCACCTATCTGGGTGGAAGCAAGGACGATAGGGGAAATGGAATAGCCGTAGACGGCTCAGGAAACGTCTATGTCACAGGATATACCGAATCCAGCGACTTTCCCACGCAAAACCCGTATCAGGGAACCAGGGCCGGTACCACTGATGCCTTTATAACCAAACTTTCCTCGTCTGGAAGCGCCCTTTCCTACTCCACCTATCTGGGGGGAAGCGGTTCCGATTGGGGAAATGGAATAGCCGTAGACGGCTCAGGAAACGCCTATGTCACGGGAGAAACTGATTCCAGCGACTTTCCCATGCAAAACCCCTATCAGGGGACCTACGCCGGTAACGTTGATGCCTTCATAACCAAACTTTCCGCATCTGGAAGCGTCCTTTCCTACTCCACCTATCTGGGGGGAAGTAATCTCGATTATGGAAGTGGAATAGCCGTAGACGGCTCAGGAAACGCCTATGTCGCGGGAGATACCTATTCCAGCGATTTTCCCACGGAAAACCCGTATCAGGTAACCTTCGCCGGTAACGTTGATGCCTTCGTAACCAAACTCGCATCATCGGGAAGCGCCCTTACGTATTCCACCTATCTGGGGGGAAGTAATCTCGATTATGGAAGAGGGATAGCCGTAGACGGCTCAGGAAACGCCTATGTCACAGGAGATACCTCTTCCTTCGACTTTCCCAAGGAAAACCCGTATCAGGGAACCCTGACCGGTAGCCATGATGCCTTCATAACCAAACTCTCCTCATCGGGAAGCGCCCTTTCCTACTCCACCTATCTGGGGGGATGGCTTGATGAGCGTGGATTTGGAATAGCCGTAGACGGCTCAGGAAACGCCTATGTCACAGGATCTACCTTGTCCATTAACTTTCCCACACAAAACCCGTATCAGGTAACCTACGCCGGCAACACTGATGCCTTTATAACCAAACTTTCCTCGTCTGGAAGCGCCCTTTCCTACTCCACCTATCTGGGGGGAAGCGGTAACGATGAAGGAAAAGGAATAGCCGTAGACGGCTCAGGAAACGCCTATGTCACAGGATCTACCTTGTCCATTAACTTTCCCACGCAAAACCCGTATCAGATAACCAACGCCGGTAGCGATGATGCTTTCATAACCAAACTTTCCTCATCGGGAAGCGCCCTTTCCTACTCCACCTATCTGGGGGGAAGCGGTAACGATTTGGGAAATGGAATAGCCGTAGACGGCTCAGGAAACGCCTATGTCACAGGAGATACCTCTTCCAGCGACTTTCCCACGCAAAACCCGTATCAGGGAACCAACGCCGGTATCGGTGATGCCTTTGTTACAAAGCTTGTTACTACCCTGTACGTGAACACAGATGGGTCATGTGGCGGCAAAACCCCGTGCTACACCTCAATCCAGGCGGCAATCAACGCAGCAGGTAAAGGGGCTGCCATAAGGATAGCCCAGGGAATTTACACTGAGTCGATAGTCCTTAACACATCAAAATCGCTAACCCTTAAGGGTGGCTGGAATTACCCTTTCACCTCTCAAACACCAAACACAACCTTCATAAAGGCGCCAAAGGCCCCAAAAGGGTCACTCACGCTACAAATGCTGACTGTTAAACCTTTATAAGTTCAGCACTAAACAGCCGAATGGGAGGGACGAAGAATTGACAGATTGTCGTCAGGGTTGTCCTGTCGGCATAATCAAGCAAATCGTCAGGTGGCTTTTAGACAGGGAGCTACCACCACCCCACCAATTTCGAAGATTACCGTCATTCGGATTTGATATTTTAAGGATTTATCTGCCAGTTTTCGCTTTCACATTGGCCTAAAATTTAACTTTTGTAGCCGAATCCTGGTGAAATCTCGAGTGCAAGATTCCCTATATTTTCCATCTGTTGGATTTTACAAACAAAATGTGAAAGATTGATCTGGTAGCCTTGCACAATTTTGAGGGATGTGGGACGCTGGACTTATGCACGTATTATTGAATCGGAGTTGCTGAGAAATATCAAAATTCTGACGGTT
>Ga0255445_1015_pt1 | contig 11337 bp, 14 predicted proteins | sample ANMaggSeSYBR02D6_FD_182629 | JGI IMG/M metagenome (GOLD analysis project Ga0255445, IMG submission 182629) | Sediment cell enrichment communities from methane seep in Santa Monica Basin, California, United Staets - ANME aggregate JGI... | ecosystem: Environmental > Aquatic > Marine > Cold seeps >... | reverse complement strand
CTCATACAATTTAAAATATATTAATTAAGTGTTCTGCATTTTGAACTTTTTAATCTTCCTGCATACTTAATGCAAGACTAAAAATTCAATAAATAAGATCAAAAAAAAGTGGTGGGAGACGAAACGGGAATTGCTGATTGATTGTTTATTTAAGAATAATAGATAATTTTGTATCCACTTCAAATCTAAGGATAATATAAAAAAATAATAGACAGGATTTACAGGATCGACAGGATATACCACAACATCAACACCCTATAGATCCTGTAGATCCTGTCAAAATACCATGATTTTTGAAGTGGATACATAATTTTATATGATATGGATTTCACTTAAGTAATAAATAAGAATTTTCTTAAATTTAAGAAAAATAAAAAAATTAAGATAAATGGAGCTAAATTGTGAAAATGCAAAAATTGAAACTTGAAGAATGGGATAAGGGAAAAGTACAAAAAGAAGCAGACAAGGAGATGCTGAAATTTGATGGTATGTATCTTGGATTTATTGAGGAAAAGTTAGGTGAAGGTGCTGTTATCGAATGTATATCTATAATGGCAAAACAAGAAGCAGATGCAATAGAAAATATTCCTTCAAAAGAGAAAGGTGCATTAAAACTTGTTGCCAATCAGGGAACTACTCAGAAGAATATACACGGGTCCAGAGATGTTGAAGTCGAAGGAAATGAAGAACAGGCGATAGTTACCATTGGAAAATGTATGGCTCTGGAAAACACACGTGAATTTATAAAGATGGGTGCACCTATAACAGAAGAAATGTGCTGTGCCGGTTGTAGAAATTTCTATGCAAATATTGCAAAATCCATGGGTTTTATTAATGCTGATTTTATACGTACTGATGATGGATGCAGATATGTCTATAGTAAAATATAAAATAACATAGTAATACATAGCGAGACCAGAATACTATGAGTGAATTCTTAGGAGTGGTAACCGTAAGCGACAAAGGCCAGATCGCTATCCCTATTGATGTAAGAAGAGAACTTGATATAACAACCGGAGATCGTCTCATCATTATTAAAAGAAAGGATAATGCAGGAATCATACTCTTAAAAACAGAAAAGATGGATATACTTTTCAAAAAAATTCGAGACAATGGTGCTTATTTTGATGAAAAAAAGAATGATGCTTGAAGAGAATTATTATGAACATAAAAGCAAATCCTAAAATTAACGACTTCATACATGATCTCCTGTTTATAGACGAAGACAAAGGAGAAATTGTAATTTCATTAAGAAAATTGGTTTTAGAGTTGGCCCCGGATGCAAAAGAAGAAATAAAATATGGCGGTTTGGTATTTATAATAAACGATGGACTATTTTGTGGAATCTTTGTCAGTAAAAAACATATATCAGTCGAGTTTGTTAAAGGTGCGGAGATGCAAGACCCTGATAATTTTCTTGAAGGGGGCGGAAAATATAGACGACACCTAAAAATTCTACAATATGAAGATATTAAAAATAAAAAGGTTGAATATTATGTTAAACAATCTTTTGAACTATAAAAAGAAGGGAGATGATAAAGTATGGAACTAAAAAAACTTTCACCGAATTTTGCGGTTCAGGATATCGGGAAAACGGTTGAGTTCTACCGCGATGTGCTTGGTTTTAAGCTGGAAATGGTAGTACCGGAAGATAAAAGTGGCGTTAAGCAGGAACTAACTGAGAGAAATAAGTATATCTACGCCATGATGAGTCGTGATGGTGTAGGAGTGATGTTTAAACATGCCCTGGACTTAAGTATAATGACTTAATTTATTAACAAGTGAACGGTATACTGTTCAATATTGTAGATAATTGAACAGTATACAGAAAGGTTTTTAAAACCTAATTGCGTATCTATGTCTATGAAACAAGACATAATGCGAATCCTTGCAGACTGGAATGTATGGTGGGAGAAAAATGAAGTTCCACCGAATTTGCTTGGACAGAAGCGAGGAATTACTAATGAGCTTATAGACCTTATGGAATTAAAGGAGATCAAAATAATTACAGGTGTGCGCCGAAGCGGGAAATCCACCATCCTGTACCAGATCATTGAGCATCTTTTGAATACAGGTGTTCCATCAAAGAATATTCTTCTGATAAATTTTGAGGACGCTGCACTTGCACATTATTCTCCGGAAGAGATATATGAAAGTTATCTCTTCGAATTAAACCCTGCATTTGATAACTTTATCTTTATTGACGAAGTGCAGAGAAAAGAAGGGTGGGAGAATTGGATAAGGAAAAAATACGACTTGAAACATGCCACCAATTTTTACATTACCGGCTCATCTGCTTCCCTTTTAAAGAAAGAATACTCCACCTTGCTCACAGGAAGGAACATATCGGAAGAAATTTTTCCAATGAGCTTTCGGGAATTTCTTGATTTTTCCGGAATACATGTGGACAATGCAGAAATAATAAGCACACAAACACGGTCAAAAGTGCTATTCAACTTGAAAAAGTATATTAAATGGGGCGGCTTTCCAGAAGTGTTTTTCACAAATGAGAACTATAAACGCCGCCTGCTAAACCAGTATTTTGAAGATATAATCTACAAAGACATTGTGGACAGGTACGGCACAAATTCCGTGAAAACAAAGGAACTTGGTGTTTATCTTTTGACGAACATAGCCAACTCCCTTAGCATGAGAAACGCAAGAAATGCTCTTGGCTTCGGGCTTGAGACAATATCGGACTATATATCATACATGGTTGAAGCATATCTATTGTATACAGTCCCCATTTATTCCCCATCACTGAAGATTCAATCTGCGAACCCGAAAAAGATTTATTGCATAGATACCGGACTACGAAATGCCGTGTCATTCAAGTTTTCAGAAGATATAGGGCGTCTTGCAGAAAATGCCGTATTTGTTGAACTGAAAAGGCACAAACAGGAAGTATATTATTGGAAAAACAAAATTGGTGAAGTTGATTTTATTATGAAAGAGGGACTGCGGCCAGTAGAGACCATTCAGGTCTGCTGGAATCTCGACGAAGAAGGCACAAAAAAGAGAGAGATCAGGGCATTATGCAGCGCAATGAAGGATTTAAATCTGGACAGGGGAATTATAATAACTGAGGATACGGAAGCCGTAGAGAAAACAGATGGGAAACAGATTTTTTTCATACCTATGTGGAAATGGTTTTTGAATCAAAGGAGGTGAAAATGCTCTGTGATAAATTCGAATTTAAAATCAGTGGACGATCCTTTCGGATGCCTCGTACTTCCAATCCGAGATGGCCTAGATGATGCTTCATAGTGTGTGAGTATTAATGTCAGAGGTTGGGATAATTGTTTAGATGATATATTTTTATAAAGTAAGAGTACACAATCTAAATATATCCCTAAACCGTATATACATGTGAAGAAGAACTGATTCATCTTAATTTGAGGAGATTTTTAGGTGTTTGTAATTAAATAATAAAAGAAGGTGTTATTTATAGAAACAAAAGTAAAGGATTTGACTGTTGTGGAATTACACTCTCTTATATCTGATACGGTCAAAGAAACCATGGAAGATTTTATCGAAGATATATTAGCGCTTTCAAGTGATGATTATCTCCACTCAATTAATGAGGCAAGATCTGATTATAAGGAAGGTAGAGTAAAAAAATTTGAGGAAATCTTTGATGTATGAGATAGTATTTACCAAAAGGTCATTATAAGACTTGGAAGATATTGACAAATATATCCAAAATTGAATTCTGTGGGAACTGACAAAGAGATATGAAGAGATGACCAATACATATGGAATGAGCGAGTGGTGTCCTAAGGATTTTGACTATGGTGAGTTTTCGAAAGATCTTGCATCTATCAAGCGTATGCCTTTGTGCCAGAGTTGCTTGAAGGGTGGAGAGGTCGGAGCTTTCAATCGCGAGGATTAATGGCGGAGGTCGGGTTGGATTGTGGTCTATGGGGTTTTATGGGGTGGATCAAATGATACGACTTTTTCTAATCTTCCATTCCTCTTGAATGTCGGCAAAAAATCCGAGCGCTAGCGAGGATATTATTCATCTCCCAAATACAGTTTCATTACCTTTTCATCCTCTAACAGTGACATTCCTTCTCCTTCCAGCCCATTTCGCCCCATTTCAAGAACATACCCCCTACTTGATATGGATAATGCCATCTTAGCATTCTGTTCTACCATCAAAATAGTAGTACCTGCATTATTAATATGAGTTATCTTATCAAACACAACTTTCCTGAATTTTGGAGAAAGCCCTGCCGTAGGTTCATCCAGAAGCAACATATCGGGTCCAACCATCAATGCCCTACCCATAGCCAGCATTTTTACTTCACCACCACTTAGAGTAGATGCTCTTTGATTCTTTTTTTCTCTTAATACAGGGAACATATTAAAAATTTCATCGGTGATATCATCTATATTACGCTTTAGAAAAGCCCCCATTTCCAGATTTTCCATTATAGTAAGAGAATTAAACACATTTTTTTCCTGGGGTACATAACCCATACCCAGTGCTACGATCCTCTCAGTAGGCTCAATAGTAATATCCTTTTCATTAAAAAGGATATGACCATCCCTCGGCTTAAGTAATCCGATAATGGTCTTAAGTAACGTGGATTTACCTGCTCCGTTGGGACCTATAATAGATACGATCTCACTTCTGTCTACATGAATGGATAAACCTTGTAGAATATCCATATCAGTATATCCACAGACCACCCCATCAACTTCAAGTAAACTCAATCTCCCCCTCCTAAATATGCATCAAGGACTCTCGGGTCCTTTTTTACTTCCTCGGGTGTTCCTTCTAAAATGATCTTACCCTGGCTCATAAAACTGAGTGTATCACTTACCTTGGTAATCAAGGGAATATCATGTTCTATTATTAAAAAGGTCATACCCTTTTCTCTTAGTTCTTTGATATAAACCACCAGTTTCTTAGCCAGAGTAGGATTAACCCCTGCAAAAGGTTCATCCAGTAAGAGCATTATCGGATCGATCATTAATGATCTTGCCATCTCTAATAATTTTTTCTGTCCTCCCGAAAGGGCACCTGCATATTCATCCTTCATGTGCAGCATATCAAAAAAGTCGAGGATCTCAAGGGCCTTTTCCTTTGCCATATCCTCCTCTTTGGATACTTTACCTGATTTGAGCCATATATTCCATATCTTTTCTCCGCTCTGTCCTTTGGGACCCAGCATCATATTATCAAGTACTGTCATCCTGGACAGTGCCTTAGTTATCTGGAAAGTCCTGACCATGCCTATCCTTGCTCTTTTAAAAGTAGGCATATCGTCTATCCTGGTATCATTAAAAAGTATCTGTCCGCTATCTGCTTTATAGTAACCTGTTATCAAATTAAATAATGTAGTCTTACCAGCACCGTTTGCACCGATCAGGCCAGTTATTGCCTGCTTTCTTACACTTAAGGAACATTCGTCAACTGCCAGGATACTCTGGAATTGTTTTTTTACTTCTTTTACTTCAAGTATACTGTGCTCCATGTTATCTCCCCAGTCCAAGTTCCTCTTTTTTACCCAACAACCCCTGCGGCTTATACATCATAAAGACCACTAACAACAAACCAATGATCATAATTCGTAACGAGGACATTTGAGTAGAATCGAAAGGCACGAAATCCTGTAGGAACCTTGTACCGCTGTAAAAGAACTGCAACATAAATGCACCCACAATAATACCTTTATTATTTCCACTTCCTCCAAGAACAACAATGATCCAGGCATAGAAGGTCTCCATAGGTATAAAGTTCCTGGGATTGATGTACTGAAGATCAAAAGCCAGCAAGGCACCTGCAAATCCGGCAATAGCAGATCCGAGTATCAGTACCTGTATCTTATACGAGAATACATTCTTGCCTAAAGCAGAAGCAACATCTTCATCTTCCCGTATTGATTTCAACACTCTGCCCCATGGAGAGTGCACCAATTGTTCAAGCAGTATATAAATAACAGCCAGTGAGACAAAAGTAAAAAGAAAAAGAAAATAATTATAATCAAAAGGTATCACTGCTTCAAAGGGTCTATCAAAACCGTGCAGTCCCATTGGTCCCCTGGTAAGCCAATCCTCATTAAGCAATATCAGCCTGACGATCTCTGAGAAACCGATAGTTACAATAGCCAGATAATCAGCCTTAAGCTTAAGAGTAGGAATACCTACCAGCATTCCAAAAAATCCTGCCAGGACCACACCTGCCACCATGGATATCCAGAGAGGAAAACCACCCTGGTTCAGCAATACAGTAGTATATGCACCAATAGCCAGAAAGCCTACATGTCCGAAATTTATCAACCCTGTAAATCCCCACTCAAGATTTAGCCCGAGAGCAAATATAGCAAAAATCCCAATGATCAGGCCAATAGCAACTAAATACTCGATCATGTCTTAGTCCCCTTAAAGATCCCTTCCGGTTTGTACAATAGTACCACTATCATGATTGCCAGACTAACTCCTAATTTATATTCTGACGGAAGAAAAAGAGTACTTATTTCCTGGGAAAGCCCGATGATCATTCCTCCTACTATCGCACCGTATGGATTTCCAATCCCACCCAGGATAACTGCTGCAAACATAGGAAGAAGCAGGAACCATCCCATATTAGGCCTGATTGCTGTCTCAAGTGCATACAGCACACCTGCCGCACCAGCGAGGCCTATTCCAACAAACCACATCCACTGGATAACCTTATCAACATTAATACCTGATATCCTCGCAAGATCAATATCATCTGATAAAGCTCTCATTGCCTTTCCTGTTCTGGTATATTTCAAAAGGTAATGGACTATTAGCAAAAATACCAGAGCTGTTCCAAATGCAATGACCTGATTATAGGTTACTATCACTCCGAACATCTCCGTACCTTTGAGTACTGGCAGGTCATAGTGCCTGGAACCGCCTCCCCAGAAAAAAATCAAACCATTTCTAAGGATCAGGGCAATACCTATGGAAATGATGATCAGTGATACCAGGTCTGCCTTTTTTTTTCGCATAGGTTTCCATACAATAAAATCAAGAAGAACACCGATCGCACCAGTAATAACAATAGAAATAAAAAATGATAATATAATATTAAGACCAAGCGTTACATTCAATAAAAAAGCAATATATGCACCCAGAGCCATAAAATCCGCATGGGAGAAGTTAGCAAAATTAAGAATGCCATATACCATTGTCAGACCTATGGCACCCAGTGCAATGATACTTCCTACAACAATCCCATTGACAACCAGTTGCATTATCATAATTATTTCACTTTTTTTTTTAAATTTATATAACTTCTTCTATTTCAGGAACCAGACCAATGATCAGGATAAATGATCTGCCCTGATCAAATGGTCTGCAAGTACCAGTGCCATCATTGCCTCGGCAACAGGAACGATCCTCGGTGGGATCGTAGGATCATGCCTGCCCTGAATAATGATCTCAGTATCAGACAAACTCAGCAGGTCTACTGTTTTCTGGGGTCTGGCAATAGATGGTGTTGGTTTAACAGCGATCTTGCATATGATATTCTCTCCACTTGATATGCCACCCAGGATACCTCCGGCATTGTTGGAAGTACATACTACTTTTCCATTTTTGATCTCAAATGGATCGTTCATCTGGCTACCTGCCAAACCTGCACATGTAAAACCTGCTCCTATCTCCACACCTTTAACTGCTCCGATCCCCATCAGAGCCCTGGCAATATCAGCATCCAGTTTATCAAATACAGGTTCACCGAATCCAGGAGGGACTCCCAGAGCAATGATCTCAACAATCCCGCCTATGCTATCGTTATTTGACCTTGCCTGTTTGACCTTCCCAAGCATAACTTCTGCAGCTTTGAGGTCTGCACACCGCACAGGATTTGATTCCACATTGGTACGTATCTCATCAATAGTAACAGGAGAGGCTTTAACACTACCAAGTTCCACTACATGTGCCAGTATTTCAATACCATACGCAGCTAATACTTTCCTGGCTACTGCACCACCTGCTACACGTGCTGCAGTCTCCCTGGCAGAAGCGCGTCCTCCCCCTCTGTAATCACGAAAACCATATTTCATGAAGTAAGTATAATCAGCATGTCCGGGACGGGGAGTATCTTTGATACTCTCGTATTTACTGGAATCCACATCCTTATTATAGATCAGTAATGAGATGGGCGTACCAGTGGTCTTACCCTGGAAAATACCGGATAAGATATCTAGCTTATCATCTTCCTTACGTGGTGTGGATACGTCACTCTGGCCGGGACGCCTCCTATCAAGTTCATGCTGGATATCAGCCTCTGTAAGCTCAAGTCCACAAGGGCAGCCATCTATGACAACACCTATTGCAGGACCGTGACTTTCACCCCATGTTGTTATTGCAAAAGCTTTTCCAAATGTGTTTCCTACCATTTTAAGACTCCTTCCCGCAAACGGGACATTTCGGATTCTTTTGTATATTTATTTCATCAAAGGTCATATAAAGCGAATCGTAATAGAGCATCCTGCCTACCAGTAACTCTCCGATCCCAAGAAGATATTTTACTACTTCAGTAGCCTGGATAGCACCAATAACACCGGGAAGTACACCTAATACACCGATCCTACTTGCTGATAATCCCATTCCCTTTGGCGGTGGCTGCTTGAAAATACAGCGATAACACGGTCCATCCCCTGGAAGGATTGTAATAACCTGTCCCTCATACTTGAAGATACTACCATGGGCGAGTGGTGTGCCTGTCAGTATACATGCATCATTTATCATAAATCGTGTTGTGAAATTATCAGAACAGTCCACTACCATATCATAATCCGGTATAATATCCAGGACATTACCATCGTCCAGTCTCATCTTCATGGGAATTACTGTAACATCAGGGTTTAATTTTTCCACGTATGCGGCTGCGGATAAAGCCTTCAGTTTACCTATATTCCCTCCATGTATGACCTGCCTCTGTAAGTTACTTAGCTCAACCTCATCATCATCGATAATACCAATTGTTCCTATTCCAGCCGCAGCCAGATACTGTATCACCGGTGAACCCAGACCTCCTGAGCCGACACAGAGCACTTTAGAGCTAAGAAGTTTTTCTTGTCCTTTTTCGCCGACCTCAGGGAGCATAATATGGCGTGAATAACGATGTTTCTGTTTTTCATCGAGTACGCTGTTCATTTTAAAGATCTATCCTGTTATTATCAGATCATGTATTCAAGGTAATATTTCGTAGAGCCTGGTATGAAAAGTAAGTATAAGTTTAGTAACTTCATGATCCATGTTCAGTTTGAAAGTACGTATTTGTTTTCCCATACGTTCTTCAATAACAATATCTTCTTTTAGGAGGGGGTCGATCACTCTTGCTACGCTTGAATGCGACAAACCTGTTTCTTCTGCAATGCCTGAAAGATACGTTGTTTCATTCTTATGTCCGATAAGGTTTTCAAGGACTATCATTTGTGCAGTCCGTCCGAATATTTTCTCAAGTGCTTTCATATGAAATCATACTATTTTAGTTGTTCATTAATATTAATATTAACTGTTTTTTTGTTAAAGTCAGAGGAAAAATAGAAAGACCTGGATAATATTTCACTAATACGAATTGCAATAGTGTCAACTCAACCATAAAGTATCGCGATATCTATAACTAGGTCTACCAAGATCATTTGAAATGTCACCTGTAAGTTTACATCGCTCACATTCAAATATTGCTTCAAATTTACCGGCACTGTCCTAAAAACCAGTTATTTCAATAGAGGATTATTTGAATCGATAATTACATAGACACGGATACATTCAACTCCTGCGGAGTTGAATGCCTGCTACGCCTGAAGGGCGTGCAGGTTACACGGATTTAAGGTTGTTGTGGTCGATATCATAAGATTTTTTTGAGTTTGTGATAGAAGGTATTTGATAAAAATCAAATCTGTGTAAATCCGTGTAAATCCGTGTCTGAAAAATAACTGGGAAATGGTACAGTGCCAAATTTACCATTAATATAATAGATAAGTGGGTGCAAATTTCTCTTTCTACCAGATCTGCAATATGACATTCAACTTTAATGAACTGCTAATTGCCCTTAAGAACCAATCTATACTTCCAAATTATACACCCGAAGTACTATAATTCAAAACCAGCAGTATTAAATACTTATACCACCACAATTATATATTAACTGAAATATACATTATAAAAAAATAAACTCTGTTTATTTTTCTATATAAATAAATTTACAACAAATGACATAAAAATTCGTGGGGATGAAATTTTGGAAAAAAAACAATTAACAAAAAATCTAACTAACAATACAAATGAAAAATCAAAGGAATACTACGAACATCTCAATCTTTTAAATGAGATTATAAGGCATGAAATTTTAAATGACCTGACAGTTATTAATGGTGCTTTGATACTTTATAAGGAAAATAGGAAAGAAAAAAGTCTTGAAATGGCACTTGATCGCATTACCATTTGTATTGAAAAAATAAACCAAATGAAAGATCTTGAATTATTTTACTCATCGCATAGTGACTTAACAATATATTCTGTTACTGATGTTCTGGAAGATGTTATAAAACTTCATCCATCAACCACATTTAACATACAAGGTCAATCTCAGGTCCTGGCCAATGAATGCTTTAATTCTGTCTTTGATAATCTAATAAGTAATGCTATAATTCATGGAAAAACCGATACAATTGACATTAAGATAGAAGGAGATGCAAAGTATTGTAGAATTAGTATTGCTGATCAAGGTATAGGGATCCCGGATGAAATAAAAGATAAGATATTTGATAAAAATTTTGCATATGGCGAAACCGGGAAAACAGGTTTGGGATTGTATGTAGTCAGGGAAGTTATGCAATACTATGGTGGATATGTGTGTGTTGAAGACAATACACCAAAAGGTACTATTGTTACATTGGTATTTAGAAAAGTTAAGTAACATACCACGGACTATAAATCCAGATCATACCTGTTAATCCCAGAACCTCTTGGTACGTACATAATTTCTCTCAGCTTCCAGGATATCCCGGTAAAAACCGTCTTCATCCCTGCGCATCTTCCCGATTACCCTGGATGCAGTCTCAGGTCCAAGTCCTCTACTGGCCAGGGCAATGACAGCAGTTTTGCCATGAGACAGTACAAGATTGGCATTCCTGTATACTTTGCGACTTCTTTTCATATCATCTTTCGTCTTGTCACTTTTACGCACTACTTTAATCTCTTCCTCTTCCCAGGGTTTTAAAGCAGCTATCATCCTGCTCTCACATAACGGACACTCAGGTATATCAGGTACGTTTGAGACTTTTCTTCTTGATACCCATTTCCTGCAGGTAACACAGAACAGGATCACCCGGTCGTTCATGATCC
>Ga0255445_1014_pt1 | contig 11408 bp, 14 predicted proteins | sample ANMaggSeSYBR02D6_FD_182629 | JGI IMG/M metagenome (GOLD analysis project Ga0255445, IMG submission 182629) | Sediment cell enrichment communities from methane seep in Santa Monica Basin, California, United Staets - ANME aggregate JGI... | ecosystem: Environmental > Aquatic > Marine > Cold seeps >... | reverse complement strand
GTTATTGTCTATTGCGTTTGAATGATGAATTTGAATTTATTTATAGTATATCTTGAATTATTGAAGTATCGATATTAGACATAATTTACCTTATCAGATATAAAATATAATGATATAATAAACCGTATCTGTTTTTTATAACTTTTTGCCACAGAGATCACAGAGATGCCTTTTCCGTCTTCAACTCCTATCTCTGTGCTCTTAAGTGCTCTCTGTGGCAGTCATATAGAGTTCCAAATTACACTTGCGGAATAGTATAAGCTTCTTGTAGTATATCAAGTATAATTTGATATATCAAAAATGCTCACTCCGTTCACATTTTCTAATCCTCCATTCCTCCGGAATATCGGTCAATAAAATCCGACCCAAGGGAGGATTTTGTTCCTCTTAATAGACAGAACCGTTCCCAATATCACCGGTAAAACACCAATTTTTCTTTTATCCATTTTTATTCACCACCACATCACTTGCAGTTATATTCCAGATTCCAATACAGAATAGTATGACAATCAAGATAACAGCAGAAACCAGTGGATCAATAATTGCTGAGAATATCACGAATAATGCTATTATGGCAGCAATTATATTTTCTTTATTTTCATTCATATATTTTTTCATTTCATTCGCCTTATTTGTTTATTGATTAATTATCTCCGAACCTAACTATCTTTACACAGGTCTGAATTTAAATAAGCGCTGTGGGTATTTATACCTTTCGATAAATCGAGTGGTTGGTTGAAAAATACGCCTATGAATGGAAACGCAGATATACTAAACCATATCTGTTTTTTGTAACTTTCTGCCACAGAGTACACAGAGATCACAGAGATGTCTTTATGAATGGAAGACAGGAGCGTGCCATTCCAATGCACCTCTAAAACCCCCCAACATCGTTCAATCGGATTATATTTGGTGTGGCACAGGTGGATAATAAACCAGCCGGATTTTCAAACCTGTTTTATCAGCAAACTCAATCATCCTTTTGATGAATTGAGTTCTATGGCTGTTTATATGGGGTCCATTATCCGGATTTATGACCAACTCTTTGATATGACTGTGACGTTCTTTATTTTCCTCCCACCATAGTTCCAAACCATCTACAATAAAGTCACTTGTCTCATTTGAGGTTTGATATGGTTCTTTTTTGTCGCTTTTCCGATAGTCTCCTATAATTAACCACAAATAAACAGCCGAATAAGAAAGAGCGATTACTCGCTCTCCCTCTTCTAAGAACGGAGCGTGCAACTTTCACTGCACTCCGCTCAAGCCTTCCATAACCCTCATCGGGCAGCACTTATCATTTCGATAATTGCTTTTGTAATTCCGGTCTGCAGCCTATTAACGCATTATGCGTTTGTGAGTCTCTCGCTTTTCAGCGTCGTTGAGTATCTCACATTCATGGGTTTGCCTCCATTCATACAATGGAACACCACTGGCAAGTCAGTACCCTTTCGGGTTAAGGCAAATCTTGAACCTCTATGCAACTCATTACAAATTGCCTTTCGCTTTTTACCAATTCCTCTACCCTCTAAGCCATCATTTCCCCTTGCGAGGTCATTACCCGGACACACCGGGAGCAAATAGGGCTTACCAAGTTCTACATCACAAATAATTTCAAACACTTTAGGAGCCATCTTTAAGCCGGGAATCGTTTGTCCATTTCCCATAATGTCATCCGAGCCACTATGGTCTGATTCTGTACCTTTTGGTTCAAGCGTCTCATTCCATTTCGCTTGTTCTGTGTTACGACTCTTACAATGATTCAACTTTCGTTTCTCCATGGTGTTTTTTATCCTAACAGATTGTTTGATTTAGACTGTCAAATTTCTCCATATTGTCCTGAGAGCCTTACACCCCAGCATTACTACTGACGCATATCTCAGTAGGATTACCCCAAACGGAAGGGGCAGCACAAGGCAATTTATGATGTAACTTCTTGTCACAGCAAATGAACACAGATATTAGCGAAATGAATAAATCAGGTAATTGATTTTTCCTTCGTAAATGAAGAATGTAGTGACTTATATTCACTTAATAGTGGCAGACCTGTAACAAACACGCCTGAAAGGATGTTTCGTTCAGCAATGGGTAAATTATTATTTGTAAGTTGCCTAATACCATTTAAGTGATTTCAATAATACTATTATTAGACGCAGATACAACCATAAATCTGCGTTAGTCTGCATCTTTAAATAAGTGCGTTTATACTTTCCTATACGTTAAAAAAAATCTAAAAAATGGCATAGTGTCTATATACTATAAAAAAATAGCTCGTAGAACAAAATCCTCCCTTTGGTCGGATTTTATTGACCGATATTCCGGAGGAATGGAGGATTAGAAAATGTGAACGGAGTGAGCATTTTCGATATATCAAGTTATACTTGATATATATAAAAAATCATAGGTCACCCTGGGCATACAGGGCAACATCTATCTAATCATAATTGTTGTTTTCGATATAATACTGTACCTAATATAATAACTATACAAATAAAGGCTCCGATTCCGCTTATTGATTTATTATCTTCCCTGGACTCGACATAGGCATGTTCATGACCTGGCAAGTCAAACATGTCAATTACAACAGTATTTCCGTCAATCACTCCAACAGTTGAGCTGGTTATTTCGCCTGGCATTGTTAAAGTAAATGTGTATGAAATACCCATTTGTTCAGCCATTGCTGAATCGCTCATTGTCTCATCTGATATTGAGTCCTCTTCACCAGCGACGTCATTAAATATATTGTATACGTTCTTGGCATCATATTTATAAAGAGTACCTGAGTCTGTTTCACGTACTTCAAGAACATCACTTACATCTAATGTACCGGTCATTACTAAAATACCATCTACATATTCACATTCTGCATTTTCCCAGGTAGTGTTTGAAAGGAAGTTTTCTTTACCTTCATCCAGCTCTTCTTCTGTAATTATGTCTAGCATACCGGACAGGTTATATTCCATTCTCATTTCTGACATTCCATCTTTTCCTATAGTCTGTTTTATATCTATGTTTATACAACCACACATACCGATTACTAATGCGAGTAGTGAGATTAACATTATACTTTTTATTGTCTTCATAATTTTACTCCGTGCCATGATTGGCTAAACCATATCCTGGACTTGCACCAGGGTGGATTCTAAATATGGTTATTTACATTCCATCTTGCATCTATTATTGGAAGGCTGTTATTAACATTCTTACGAACTAAACCCCGAATTTATCTAATTTTCATCATCATTTTCACTAGATATCAGTAATATATACACCATACATATAAATAAATATATGTATGTAGATATGTTATACATCGAAGCAATCAAATTAGAATGTAATCCGGCTTTTCTAATTTGATTGTTTCATATCCAACACCATGTTATAGGGAACATCTGAGGTACTTACCATGAAGTCTGTTCCAAATACACCAACCGCTATCTATCTGAATTCTGACAGTTAATGCTCATCGAAACCTGAATAATTGTAAGGAAGTCACGATCTGTATCCTTACAAGCACCCGGCCACCTGCCCCCTGAACATCGAATACGTATAGAACGCGTAGTAATCCGGAAGATCCAAAATAAACTCAGGCGACTCAGCCAAACAAAGCCGCTGAAACTCAGCCCGGTCCCCTTCTGATAACTCCTCCTTCACATCCACCCACCGCATCTCAATAAGCGCGGTTAGTGCACTCCGCATCTCCCCGGATAGTGGAGCATAGACATCGCCTGTAAATGTCTGAACAGTAACCTCCTCCATGCCTGCACGATGAAACCATCCTATCATGCGCGTGAAATGCAGCTCAGGCGCCATCCCCTCTGCAAACGGGGCAATACCTGAAGATGTCGCATTCAGATGTGCTTCCAGCACAGGGTAGCCCGGGAGCAGTTGTTGAGATGACCATACGAGGATGATCACACTTCCGCCTGGCTTTACCACCCGTGCAAGCTCTTTTAGTAGCGGCAGGGGCTCTCCTGGCGCGTATCCTGCGCAGTTCGCACTCCACACCCAGTCGAAGGTATCGTTATCGAATGGGAGGTTGTTCATGTCCCCTTCCTGAAAGGAGACCTGTTCAGATATGCCTGCCTTCTTTGCAATGCTTCTCGCGTGAGCCAGAAACTCCGGGGATAGATCAACGCCTGTGACATCCCCTGTCTTCCCCACTGCCTCTGCAAGCATGATAGCTTGCAAGCCAATCCCGCATCCCACATCAAGCCCGTGGCTTCCCTGCGGGAGATCAAGTGCATGGATTGCACAGCGCATGACAGGTTCTTGCAGGATTTTTGTCACCATCAGGCTCTGAAGGTAACTATTTGTGTCGTTTACAGTGCTTTTTGTGCTATTCTTTTCGTTTCCCATTTATACACTCTCCTTTGTGATCTCTCTTTGGCAGCACAGGTTCACAATTGAAAACACGCTGATAAAAGGAAAGGCACAAAGTAGTTTCCAATCACGTGCTATCAGTTTCACATGAACAAAACTAACACCCATACACAAGCTCGCCCTTAATCACTGTAACTGCCCTGCCGCTCAGGGTAACCCGGTCGGTCCCGGGCACGACTTTAACTCTGACAACTCCACCCCGTCCAGACAACTGAAACGCCTCAAACTCAGATTTCTTCAGTCGGGATTCCCAGTAAGGACCCAGACAACAGTGAGCCGAACCCGTCACAGGGTCTTCATCAACTCCGATCGCAGGTGCAAAAAATCGAGAAACAAAATCATATCCGCCGGCATCTGCCTTACTGGTCACAATGACGCCACGGCACGGAACCTTCTTCAGCAGATTAAAGTCCGGCTTCATATTTCGCACTTTTTCTTCCGATTCAACCTCCACAAGATAATCAAACCTGTTCTTACCCACATATTCCGGTTTCACACCTAATGCCCTGGTAAGCTCAACAGGAGCATCAGTGTTTGTCTCGTATTGGGCCGGAAAGTCCAGATCGATCCATGCACCATTCTTCTTCGCTGTTAATCTGCCGCTTAGCGTATCAAAACTTGCTATTTCATCCTGATCCAGCGCCCCGATCTCCCACAGGACATGAGCGCAAGCCAGGGTTGCATGACCACAGAGTTCAACTTCAGCTTGTGGTGTAAACCAGCGTAAGTCATAGCCACTGTCCTTTTCTTGAAGAAATGCAGTTTCAGGAAGATTCATTTCGTTTGCGATCTTTAACATATCAAAATCCGGAAGATTCCCTGATAGAATGCATACTCCAGCGGGATTTCCTGTGAACGGCTTGCTTGTGAATGAATCGACCTGAAATATCTTCATGCATTTGTTTCTCATTCTTACACTCTTCTTTTTGTTTATTGACTTCTCCGGAGGAACCTGACGATCAATATGGCTGCCCATACTGCGTTATACGTTCCGAACTGATGCTGCCATCCGCCAGACTGGAGCTGGTTCGCCACGATGGCGTGAGCCACCTTCTCTTTCATGGAATCAAGTACCGGGCTATCATCATGGATCATGCCCTGAACGAACGTCCATTCCAGTTCATCCGTATGCGGGTCAGGAGGTCCGTCCGGCATCAGGATACCCATCGCCCACCCCATGATCTCCTGGATATGTTCAGATTGTTCTAATGGAGGTAGCTCACCGAAAGCGTTGATATAAGCGATTGCAGACCACATATCATCTCCTTTTGACACCTGTGGAAATTCTTCGATGAGATAGTCTCTTGCCCTTATAATCATCTCCCTATCGTCGGTATTAAGGTCCAGGCGGTTCAGCCACTTTATGATCATACCGGTCTTGAACTCCACATAGATTCCGGGTCCCATGTATGGCGGTAGTTCGAACCTCGTTATCTCTTCGGGATCATCCCAGCTTCCGTTCTCCTTCTGCGTGGACTTGAGGTAATGAAGCGTCCTGGAGAGCAATTCTGTTTCTAACAGGTTAAAGAGGTAGATGTATCCAAGCGCAGCAGCCGTTGTCATCGGTGTACTCACATTCCCGTCATACTCGATCTCAAGTCCGTTTGCCCAACCGCCGTCTTCGTTCTGATATCTCTTGAGTGCTTCAATGGCACAACTTAGGTTGCATTCTCCTATCAGATGCAGAAATAGCTTCTTCTGAACCTCATTTCCGTTTTCAAGGATGAATACCTTTGCATTTTCGTATACTTCATTCATATTGATCATTCCTTTTATGGTATATTTTTCATGTAGTCTTCAATCCATTTCTTCTCGGTGTGAACATGTGCCAGTGGTCTTGTCGCAAGTGCAATTACATGTTCGGGCAGCCCGAATTCCTCCATCTCGCGCTTTGAATTGTCTAAAAAGATGAGGGTGTCGTCAATAGAATGCAGGTATTTCCCAAAGCAATCAACTACTTCGCCTGTATTGAGCAGGGACATGTTCATAAGACCAAGATCAAACGCCGAGATAACCCTCTCAAACCCGGAGAGCAGTTGCTTTACCTTCTCTTTCATCACACTGTAGCCCTCATCGGTTACGGTGTATACCTTTCTGAGCGGCTTGTTTTCGACCACTTCGGTCTTACTCAGGATCAATTCCTTCTCTTCCAGTTTTTTCAGGACATAATAGATCGAAGAGAATCCAATATCCGTCCAGTTGCGCATATTCCTCTCTTCGATCGTCTTTTCAATCTCGTAGCCATAGCGCGGTCTTTCGCAGAGTAGTCCGAGGATGGCAACCTCCAGGTTTGATATTCTATCCATAGAATACTCTATATGTGGAATAGTTATATACTTTTCTATGAATCATGACAGACGAAACCGGGTTTTACACTCCACAGGTAAGCAAGAAAAAGCTGCTCTGCCTCCGATTGGTTGAGGTCCTTCACGATCTCAATCTAGTCTTATAAACTATAACGAACCGCAGATGAACGCAAATGAACGCAGATTTCGCATGCAATATCCTCGTTTATCTGTGTTCATTCCCCCCTCCTGAAAGGAGACCTGCTCAAACATGCCCGCCTTCTCTGCAATGCTTCTCGCACAATCCAGGAATTCCGGGGACAGGTCAACACCTGTGACATGTCCGGCAGGTCCCACTGCCTCTTCAAGCAGCATGACCTGCAAGCCGATCCCGCATCCTACATCCAGCCCCCGGCTTCCCTGGGGGAGATCGAGCGCATGGATTGCACGGCGAAATATGGGTTCTTGTAGGGGGTTTGCCACCATCAGGCTTTGCAGGTAATTATCTGTGCTATTAATCAGCTATCGCCTCCACGAGTCCCGGCACCTCTTCAGCGCCACACTTAACATTGATGCTCGATCCCACGAAATCATCACCGATAGGTTCGCACCGCCCGCCCAGATGCTCGGCGAGGAACGCATCGGTTACGGCATAAAACGAGAGGCTATTCTCAGGTCTGGCAAAGCCGTGTCCTTCGTCTGTGTACAGTAGATATGTCACAGGGATGTTTGCATCCTGCATCGCCTAGACGATCTGGTCTGACTCTGCCTGTTTGATACGCGGGTCATTTGCACCCTGGCCGATCAGGAGCGGCTTTTTGATTTGGTCCACGTAGGTCAGCGGGGATCGCCCGGTTAAAAACGCTCTGCCATCTGCTGTTCTGGCGTCACCCATATGTGTTGCTAATAACTCGATCTGTGGCTCCCAGTACGGCGGGATCGTCTCAAAGAATGTTGTCAGGTTAGAAGGACCTACGATATCTACGCCACAGGCAAATGTATCTGATGTATTCGTCATGCCCCAGAGTGTTGCATATCCACCGTAGCTTCCGCCCATGATCGCCACCTGATCAGGGTCAGCGATTCCTTCCTGAACCGTCCAATTGACAGCGTCGATAAGGTCATCATGCATCTTACCGCCCCATTCCAGATTGCCTGCGTTGATAAACGCTTTCCCAAATCCTGTGGAGCTGCGGAAGTTAACGCTCAAAACAGCATAGCCACGGTTTGCAAGCCACTGATGCACAGAGTTGTAGCCCCAATTGTCGCGTGCCCATGGTCCACCATGTACAAACAACACCATCGGCAATGGCTCATCGGGATACCCATCGAAATCACTGTCGCTTCCAATCGGCAAAGTGTAGTAACTGACCAGGTCCAGCCCATCAAGTGATTTAATTATCACAGGATGCATCTTTGCAAGAGACAAACCTTCCAGTGCCTTACGATGCGTGAACAGGAAATCTGCCCTCTTTTCTCCACGGTCATAGCAATAATACTGAATCGGACCATCATCCATCACGTAGGCAACCATCCAATACTCATCGTCAAGTGTTCGGCTCATTGGAAAGTGTGGTTGCTGGTTCAAGCAGGCAGATCATTGAAGAACCTCCATCATCCGCTCACGATACTCCTGGAACGCATCCCTACCCGCATCAGTCAGCCGGAGCATGGTATGCGGTTTCTTATTGATAAATTCTTTCACAACTTCAATATAGCCGGCAGATTCCAGTTTGCTCATGTGCGAAGATAAATTGCCATGTGTCAGCCCTGTCTGGTGCATCAAAAAAAGGAAGTCTGCGCTCTCGACAACGTAGAGGTATGCAACGATCATAAGCCGGGCAGGTTCGTGGATCAAACGGTCGATATTAGCGATGGGGTGGTGGTCATTTTCGCCGGGATCACTCGCTGGCATCAGGTGCCCCCTCTGCTGGTAGCGGATATTTTCGTAAGAATAGGCTAAATATTACCAGACCGCCAAGGAATAGAAATGCCCCTATGAAAACCAGGTACAGTATCAACCCGGTACATCCGGAACCAAATTCTATTAAAGAGAAGAAAAGTCCAAGAACCACCGATAGTATTGCATATCCGGTATAACGGATGCTGCCTGATCTGGATGCTGCGTGAGCGAAGGGTCCGACCAGGATCATCCCGAAAAACAGGGGCGACCACTTCACCCATTGGGAAAAATCCTTTACATCACCAAAGATAGAGATTAACGTGAATATGATAATAATAACTGCAAACTCTAAGAGAAAGACGCCTGTTAAGGCATCCTTTCGATTTTCCTCATGGAATTTGACAAAACCGATTCTTGGATGGGTGTAGCGTCTGCGGATAGACTCCACGATCTTTTTGGAAAATAATATTAATAATATATAGAATGCAAAAATGGGGGAATAGAAGAACCCTCCGAAAATCATGAGGATCAATCCCATTATAACTTCCATCAAGCCGTCCTGCTGGGAATCCCGGTATGCCTTTTTCTCAATCTCCAACAGGTCAATTACCGCTGACATCGTAGACCTCCATCTGGCAAATTGCTGACACAAGAAGTATAAGACCGATTCCAATGTCAGTAATCCCAACCTCAAAAGTAGATGTCCATGCCTTCTTTTCTATTTCTTTTAGATTTATTTCTTGAGTCATTGTAATTACCTCAATATATTAGTATAAAGAAGATTGTATTATATAATACTTTGCATTACAAAGTTGTTTGAGATAATATCGTATGGATTGCAATAATAACAGACATTTTCTAATGCTACTTTTATTTTAAAAATGTTAAAATAAATACACTTCCCTTATCCGGTGTACTTTCCACCCTGATCGTCCCACCATGCCCCTCCACTATACTTTTTGTGATGGCCAGCCCAAGTCCTGAACCACCATAGATGCGGGCAGAAGTATTATTGACCTGGTAAAATTTGTTAAATATCTTATTGATCTTATCAGGTGGAATGCCTATCCCGTCGTCTTTCACACACAGTTCAATATATTTCTCTAATTCATTAACCTTTATCTCCACATTCCCACCATTTGGTGTGAATTTCAATGCATTACTTAAAAGATTGATAAACACCTGTACCAATTTATCTTTGTCAGCATTGATCTTTAACAGGTCAGTGGGAATATGAGTGGTAATGTTTATTTTCTTATCTTCTGATTGTTTTTTCATTGTTTCAATAGCAGATTTAATTATCTCATCCATATCCTGCATTTCCTTTCTGTATCTCATATTGCCTGATTCGATCCTGGAAATATCCAGCATATCGTTAACCATTCTTGTCTGGCGATCTATATTTCTCACAATCAACTCGAGCATTTCCCTTCTGACATCCAAGTCCGGATCATTTTGCAACAGGAATTCAGCTGAAGTTTTCATAGGGGTCAACGGAGTCTTTAATTCATGCGAGACCATTGACACGAAATCAGATTTTAGTTTATCCAGTTCCATTAGTTTTTTATTCGCTCGCTTTAAGAGTTCATTGGATTTTGTGATCTCACTGGTCTTGCTGGCAACTTCAAATTCCAGGGATTTATTCCATCTTGTCAGTAATAGGATAATTAAAAGGCTTAATAATACAATAAATCCGCCAGATAATCCTATGAATCTAACCTGTTTTACATATACAGAATATATCAGGGCATCAACATCGGATTGAGGAGATGCCACAGCTACAGACCACAAGAGATTTCGCCACTTGATTGGTGAATAAGCCACTAATTTTTTTCGGGATGTATTGCTTTCAAAGTAATAACCAATACCTTCGGAACCGTTCATCTGTTCATTGAGTATTTGCAAAAGCAGAGGGTTGGTCTCATTTAATGCTTCTATAACATTATCACCTGCCTGGTATCGATCGGTATTATCATATAATATTGTCCCGAACTCATCAACAATATATCTCTCCTCCGGAGAGTCACAGGTTTGAAGGAACCTTTCTGAAATATCCGATAATCTGATGATCGCAAGGACCACACCTTTGAATTCGTCACCGTTGTAAACGGGTGACCAGATAGTTACTCCGAGTCCACCTTCCATTAAAAGAAAAGGTCTTGCAATATATGTTTTTTTCTCGTCCCTGACCTTTTCGAAAGCATTGGCCTGGTCATGTTCATAAAGGTCATATTCGACAGGTATGTTCTCAAGTGGATATCCCATTGTAATGACACCACTTTCATTTATAAATTCAATGACATAGATCCCCGGGCTATGATAGTACACATTCATGAATTCAGTAATCATCTCATCAGGCGGGGTGTCCGATAGATGATCGGCCAGTATATCAATATTTATCGTCTTTTGGTTCAGGAATTCCTCGATTCCTGTAGACATCTGTTTTGAAAGTAATAATTGCTGCTGTGTAAACTGGTCCTGGACTATATCATGGATATCTTCGTTCAACCTGATCCCATAAAGAGTGATGAGGGAAATTATCAGTGTACATATAATTATGACAAAAAGCAGGTTATATTTATTGTTCCCTAAAGTAATTTTAGGTATCATTCAAATAAAGAAATTTATATTTAATTGATCAATTCAAATATTAGTCCTTCGAAGTATCGTCTTTATCCTGGCCTTTAACTCGGACAGATCGAACGGCTTGGTAACATAATCATCAGCACCGGTATCTAATCCTTCTATTTTATCATCAGTCTCGCTTTTGGCTGTTAACATTATTATTGGGATGTGTTGAGTCAAAGAATCTGTTTTTAATACATTGCATACCTCTA
>Ga0255445_1012_pt1 | contig 11581 bp, 8 predicted proteins | sample ANMaggSeSYBR02D6_FD_182629 | JGI IMG/M metagenome (GOLD analysis project Ga0255445, IMG submission 182629) | Sediment cell enrichment communities from methane seep in Santa Monica Basin, California, United Staets - ANME aggregate JGI... | ecosystem: Environmental > Aquatic > Marine > Cold seeps >... | reverse complement strand
GATCGGCGGACAATCGTTCCAGATGGTGAGCATATTCATCCGCAAGCGGGCCATATTGTCGAGAAATCGTCGATAATCATAGATAACATAGCCCCAGGTCCAGATGCCGCGGTTCTCAAGTTTTGGCGCCTCACTCAAAGCAAAATCAACCATTTGATTGAAAATCTCACTTCTCTTTTTCGGATCATCTTCGACATATTTAACCCCGAGTACTTCAGCATTAAAGTGCATCACTCCGTTTAATACGCCTGCCGTGTCATTCCCGGCAATGGCAATGATCTTTCTTTCCGGATTCCAGGGTGACTTCAGGCAGGTGATCCCATAAGCTTGCGATTGGTCAGGAACTGTTAGCCGTCCCTGTTCGAGCAGGCTGCGGAGACCGGGATTGTTTGATCTAGTCCCGACCAGCAGCAGGTGATCTTCGTGACTGTTGAGGTCATCCATACCAATTTCCACCCGGATCACGTACGGGAAATAACTCTGCATCATTTTCTGCAATTCATTAACCGCAAACTGTTCCACTGATTTGTATGACCCGCAGATAACTTTCCAGCGGGTTCCTTCATAACGAACCTTGAAATTGTTTAGTAAATCCGACATCTTTTGCTCCTGATTTCGATTTGTAATATATTCGCTAAGGGTTAAAATTTGCTTTTTAAGAAAATAATACAATCGATCTTCGACACTCCGCTCGGGGTGAAGAAAACCTTCATGCGGAGCGAAGTCGAAGCATTTTACCATGACTTATTGAGTAGATATAATGATAACTTTTGGGGTAAACCTTTGCCCGGTGCGTGCTGCCGCCGGCATACTGGCCTGGCTGCGGGAAGAAGCTGCTCGAAATTCTCTACCGGTGGATTTCCAGGTCCACGTCCTGTTCCAGCCATCGCCCTCGGTCCCGTATGCGCACGGCGAGTACATGTCGACCATCCTCGATGTCGCGGTCATTGGTGAGAAGATAGGGTGGACGCTCACAGTAGTTGCGCAACACCCCATCCACGAGTAATTCCACCGGCCCCTGTTTGACACCTTCGGTCCAGACTTGCATAAAACCATAGCGCAACCGGTGCGGCATAGTGACGTACGCCCCCTTGCTATAGTGCGCCTGTGCCGCTAGCTCCCGATCCCGCCAGCGTCGCAGCGCCCCCAACGATTTTACCTGCTGCACATAGCGTTTGGTTTCCGGAAAGGCGTGCAGGGGTTCATCGCATTGATAGATATAGACTCCATCCGCGCCGGCTTCGTAACAGGAAAGGATTCGCTCAAACCATATACCCGGCAGCATCTTGTCAGGGCCTCCGTAGATGTCAGGGAGCAGCTTCACCCCGGTATCCGCGACAAGTTCGACGTAACGGGTGATATCGAAATTCAGCAGGTCCACAAAGTAGTCGTTTCCCATCCTGGAGCTGGCGTTGAGGCTTGGGCACAGGTAATCTATCAGTTGTTCCGTTATCCAGGTTTCATAGTCGAAGAACCTGCTCCGGGGGTCCTCATGCGCCGGGAAACGGGTGAGGATGTCGATGTGCTCTTCCCCGTAACGATCCGCCAGTGCGCGCAGTTCCCGAAAAAAACTCGTCACCGTTTCTTTGTCCTTCACCGCGTCGGGATAGCGGCACCAGTCGAGAGAGAGCGCGCTTGCACCGATCAGCAGCGCTTCCTCGAACAACGCTAGTATATGTTGCCGCACCTCCGGCACTTCGTAATCCAGACACGCCCCGATGCGCCATTCGGGATGTTCTTGTGACAGCCTGGACTCGAGTGGCGTACCGGGATAGCAGTTAGTGGCGCCGATGTTGGCGTGGAACTTCATCCCGAGTTGCCTGGCGTATTTCATCTGTGTAGCCAGGGTGTTGGTGTACTGCTGCATCTGCCCAACGTTGTCTGTTGTGGGCACCTTGCCGCGCACTGCGTCGCCGAACGTACCGGCGGTGTGCTGATCCCCGATACGGGTCTCGAAGACCATCGTAGACCCACCGCGACCGATCTGTGTATCGATGAGGTCCACGCCCGCTTCGGCAAAAGGGAGCACCGACTCCCAGTGCCGCAGCGGACTCTCCAGCTTTTCGTAAAACGCCCAGGAATAGGGTTCGTTGTATCCGGCCAACAGGCGTTTCTCTCCGTCTGTACCCCACTCCCGATCCAGTTCTAACAACGCCTCTGGGGTCAGCGGTACCAGACGCACGTAATCCAGGTGGGCCCGGAAGCGATCCTCGTATTCGTACACCGTGCGATAGGGCTGCCGGATGACCAGATGCTGTCGGTCCATGTCCACCCAGCGCCAGAAGCGTTCCTCGCCAACCCGCGGATACGATTCTTTGAGAACGGGTGAATGGAATATCTGCGGATATTCATCGCCACTCAGACGCAGTTCGATGCAACCCAGTTTTGCCGGCAGGGTCACAAACAGGGCATGAGGACCGCGCAGATCCAGTGGATAGGTCAGTTGGGGAAGTTCGATCCCCTTCTCCTTCACCTCGAGTGAGGTTCCGCCCGCGGGTGCGTATTTACCAGGCTGGTTCCTCCTCAACCACCAAGCCGCCTGACCGGGCTGCGGATCTCGCGCAATCGACCGTTGCTGTATGACCTGGGACCAGTCGTTCAGTAGCACCACATCCGCGTTCTTCAGTTCGATACAAGTTTCAGTCCGCCCCAGTTGCCGCCGTCCGTCCAGCAGCGTCAACTGGAAATTTACGGCGCTTTTGCCAACCGAGAAGGGGAAGGGATTCCATACGATCGTACGCTGTAAACCTGCGGCCCAGCGCTCTGTTACGCGTCCGTGCAGGAAACCGTCCTCCCAGTTTTCCTTTGCCATATAAGCCAGCGCGGTTTCGCTGATATACGGCCATATACCGGCAGCTTGCCAGGAATCCTCCGACTGGCGACGCACGCGGCAGCACACCGTGATTGTGTCCGGCGCGCTGTCCGGAACCCGGTAGGTCAGATGGACATAGCGCGTGACCGGATTGATCTTCGCGCTGATGTCGATCGTATTTCTCTCTTTCTGCACACAGGTCTCCTCTCAAATTTGCACATATTTTTGATGATTTTTGATCCTGTTGAAAAAGCAGTGTACCCCTTCAACAGAGTCATTTATGTAGGACAAATTGTCAATTTGTCCTACCACCCGGCAATCCGAAGTGTTCCCGATAAGCCTGCACCAGCGCGATGTAGTTCTCGGGTTTAACATCCTTGTGGATGCAATTGCTGCTCATGAGGATATGGCCGCCATTGCCTGCACCGGCATCGAGCAGTTCATGCACTTCGCGCCGCACCTCGTCGGTGGTTCCCGAACAGAGCGTCACCCTGCTTTTCAAAATGACTGCGCAGCGCGTTCAAGACATAAAGCTCATCTTCACCACCGTAACGGGTTTTGCCTCGAATGGCACAGAGAGCCGTTCGAGATGCAGTTTCTCGTTTTCGAGCTCCGGGAGTTCACCTTCGGGAATCCATTCGATGACATCGCTGCTTGCATGGTATTTTATGATCTCGCTACCCTGTCGCCAAATATCATTCCCGATCTTCTCAGGCCGGGCAAAATCCCGGGGCAGGTTCTTGTCAATGGCGATCAGAACCAGTTCAAGCAGTTGGTAAAGATCAATGTAATCCTTTACCTCCTGCTCGACAACCCTTTCCCACTCCCATTCCCGCAAGCATTTCATTCTATATCTGAAATCGGAAACGATACTCCGGCGGCCAATCAGCACATCAAACGCTGGAGATTTAACCAAATTCTCCGCAATGGGGGTGTGATCAGGCTGTTGATGTTCGAAAGCACATCGGACGCGTTCTATTTTGGTCATTGGATTTTAGTTCTCCTTTTAGTCAGAGAACACTCTCGATTTCAAAATGTTAACAGGTTAATTATTTGTTCCTGTTAAAGTTATTTGCATTTATTGAAAATAAATCAGCTTGTCGATTCCTCCAAATATATTTGATTAAACTCTACTTTTTTGATAACGAAAGCTTTAAGTCCCCCTTCCCTATTTTTTTAGGGAAGGGGCTAGGGGATGGGTAAAAGACCGCCAACTCAGAAAAAAAAATGTAAGCACCCTTAACATATTTAAATTAAAATCATTATGAGCTTTGATTCGGCGGGAGTTTAACCCATCCCCCGGCCCCTTCCCTTATAAAAAAAGGGAAGGGGAGAAAAGAATTTCTAACTAAGGTCAGTTCAACTAAATTATGTAACATGATTATAATAGTTGTTACATTTTTGGAATCGAGAGCCTTCTCAGAAACAGAATCCCGGCCAGCCGTCGGTGGGAATGCCGGAAGCGGCGCTGGATTCGACAGCCATTCCATTCTGATTCACGTACCCGCAGTGAGTCAAGCATTTGGGGGACTTGCTTTGCGAACGTCCCGTATATACTTTAGCTTTTCCCTAAACGCCTCTATCGTAGGCGCATTAACCAAAACCATTTGCGTCGTTTTTTCCTGTCCGGCCGTCCAGCGCGCCGGGTAATCGAAAATGAGATACCCCAATTGATACCCGCTCATATCGCCCCAGTCATTGGAATCCCGAACTCTCAGTCTCAGCGCCTCGGTATGTTGGATCACCATCCCGAATCCGTGTTCGGCCAGATAGACCCAATGAGGCGTTTGCATGAGCGCTGCATCCACAGGCTGCCGCTTTGCATAATGGCTTCTCTGCTCGTGAGGGATTACCACTTTGTACTCCGAACCGTCATGATAATAAGCGGTGGTATCAAAGGGAATACGAAAACTGTGCTGGTCCATGACATACTGCGCTTCTATGTCGGATGTGGCCGAAAACGTTCTCCTCAGCGCCACATAATCTTCGTAAAAGCTATACGTACTTTCCACTTTCAGCGGAACTTTATCCTTTCCGTCCGGCGTGGTGGGATAAGCGATATACTGAACCTGTTGGCCGTCCGGCCTGCCGCCCTTTCCGCGAAGAATCTCCTGCGTGGCTTTGGTATCGGACATCGTTCCATAAACCACATTGGCGATAGAAACCAGGCTCGTTTGCCCCTTTTCAATCGGCGAGTCAGTCATCATCCGTTCGGTATTGAGCGAATACCACGCATAGTTTCCGCCCTTAATCAGCGTGCCCCTGGCCTCATAAACATGATACTTGAAGCTGCCGGTGATCTCATCCACGATCGCGCCCGGGCCCGTAGCTTGAATGTAGTAATTTTCCCCGCGAGCCACCGTGGTGCCGCTTAACGCATAGAATCGAGGCTCCGGTTTCTGCTGGGGTTCGTACCAACTCTCCAGAATTTCTGACAAACACCCGAATGTCGTACCCGTTGCCGACATCCTGTTGCATTGATAGGTTTCCGTGCAGGGGGAATTGAACATTTTATCCGGCATGGAACCGTCGTCCTGCCGGATCGTTCGCAGGCAGCGGACAATATCCGCGGCCATCCAGGCTCTGAACGGATTGTGATGACTGGTTGCGCTTTTCATGAGCAGCCTGGCGAGTTCAAAGGGGACATCGGAATGGAGCCATCTGTGTCGCTTGGTGGAGCGAAAATTGTTTTTCCAGCCGGGCACATAGTAGGACTCCACCGCGGTATCGCCAAAATCCAGCTTCGCCTGCGCCGCTTCACTCACATCCGCTCCGCATAGTCTGAGGATGTGCCAGGCGCGGTGGAGATAATTTTTGATCCAAACATCGTAATGCAGGTCTAAATCACAGCGCGCCCAATCATCGTATTCTTCCACGGTTTTCAAGCCGCTGTACCGTACTGTCCCGTCTCCGATCGCCCATCCATAAGAAGGATCGAAGAACTTCTCAATCTTATCGTTCATCTTCGCCACGGCGGGTGCGCTCCGATCAAAATAGTGCAGGATCGCCCAGGAGAGAGACGTCATCCCCAAATGCTGAAAATTGGCGCTGCTATCCAGGTTCGTTGCATGATCATCTATCCCTTCCGAAACGCTCTGCCCGGCCATTTTGACGACGGCATCCCGATACCACTTTATCTTCTCTGCCGGCAGCGCGTCCTTCAAGTAGTGACAGACCACCCATAACGCATAGTCCATATCCGATCCGCCCAATTCCCCGGAGTGAATCAGAAAATCCGCATCCTGCACCACTCTGTCGAGATAAAGCGTATCCTTGGTCGCGTTCCACAATCCGACATTGCCCACGAGAACGCGTGAGATGATTCCGCATCCGCCTGTGCCTTCTTCGGGGATGCGGTATCCGCCCTGCACCAGGTTATGGGAAGACAGCCAGTCGCTCATCCGCGCCATTGATTCTACGATAAATTCTTTGCTGACCGATTCTTTTTCCTGCACGGAAAGCACGGTCTGGTCACATTTGGGAAGATACGGTTCGGTCATTATTTTTTTCTCCCATAGTGTTGACAGTGAAATTCTTGTTTTTTTTGCAAGAAAATTATAGTGCTAAAATTTTATACATTCATAAAAAGCAGGGGAGCCGAGGTAATGATAAATCTAAATTGGCCCACAGAATTAAAAAGCCCACAGAAAAAAGCTAAAAAAACAACGAATACGCTCAAAAAATTACGGTTAAAATATAATGGATATATTCAAATTAAATGACTCGCAAACAACTTAAAAAAATAGACCACAGAAATGAAATTCCACCGAAAAAGTAAAAAATTTTGTAATAGTTCAGCCTCCAACGCAAACGGTGAATCGAAACAGAGTTTCGAGTGCAAGTGCGTTCCAAAACAGAGTTTTGGAACGAGATTCCGGGGGTGGGTGAACTGTTAGAAAATTTTTAATTTCAATTCTGTGGCATTTCATTTCTGTGGGCGAAAAATATTTTACAGTTAAATCATAGATTATTTATGCTGCCACATAATAATATCTTTTAGCTTGAAAAATCCTATTATCCATTCTGATGAGTTATCCTGTTAATTTATTTTTAAACATTGAAAAAAAATCCATCAATATCAATCCTGTTAGCAGCTTCCCCGATACTTCGATACAAAAATTAGCCGCGGCCTAATACTACAACGAGACTTTTCTGATTTAATTTAAATTTTTAATGTGAATAGTAGGACAAATTGGCAATTTGTCCTACAAAATCCGGATATTATCTTCTGCTGCCCTGAGTATCAACCCAATTGCAGCTTCGCCGCGCCAGATATTTTAATCACACTCTCATAAGCCAGATCAAAACAAAGATAGAGCCGCTTATCCCTGAAAAACCAACTGTTCTCCCGCAGAGGTTCCCCTTTACGTAACTTTTGCAGCGTCTGCTTACCGCCGGTGATAACAAAATCGTCCGCATGTTCGCCGGCTGTAAAACTGATTGTAAAATCAGGACAGGTAAAGGGTGATTTGAAGCTCAGGAATTGATTATTTTTAGTGCTTTCAATATTCACTTCAAAACTGTTCTGAGTGGCAAAGTACCTGGCAATCTCCGAAATTTTCATCCATTGAGCATTATCACCGAATATTTGAAATAATCGTCCGGCAAGCTCGCGCAGAATGTCGAAGCCCAGTCGATCGTCCTTCATCATGCGCCACCAGTGGTGATGAAAAATGAGAGGGCTGTCACTATGAAAAAGATCGACCAATCGGCCATGTCGGCCATCGATTGTGAGGTACTGGTCGGCATAAGAACGAATCTTTTTTGTTCGGGAACTGTTTTCCAATTTCGGCTCTGTCACATAATCGCCATATCCGCTTGGAATACTTACTACGGCTTGACCGCGTGCTTTATCTGCCAGGGCAAGCCGTGGTTGTATGCTCGGAGATTCGGTATCGACGTGCAGGAAATACCAGGTCAGCGAAAGGCCGTTCACCTGCATCTGAGCATCGAGGATCGCCCGGGCATATTCATCTTCGACCTGCTCGCCGAAGTTTGAGGGCGAAGTTATCCCCGAAGCTTCGAAACCCGCCTGTTTCAAAATTTGCAGGGAGCGTGCGATATAGGGGGTGAGCGTCTGTGTATTCTGTGTTTGTGACCAGATAGGCTCGGCGAGACACGGATAAACAAAGCCCCCGCTATTCAAATCCACCAGAGCGTTGTGAGTGAGAATTTCCGGCGTGATATCGAAATGGGGTACAATATTAGTCCGTATTTTTTCAAGCAAACTCTTGATTAGCGCCGGGCGTGTGCCATCCAGGGCCTGCGCCAGAGTTTCAGGGAAGGTATAAGGCATGAGGGAGAACTTGCCTTTTATGCCGGTCGCTGTCGCCAGGTCCGCAAACGCATCCACAAATTCCGAATAGAAAGGCTCGCCGGGTGAAGAATCGTCCAGGATCAGAGAAATCGGCGTACGCAGCCGGGGCTTTTCAAGCTTAATATTTTCCATATCGATCCTCCAACTCCATCACCCACTGATAGCTTTCAAAGCTCACCGAATGACAATTACGACGGCTTTCACTGAACTCTTACGATTAAGTAAAATAAACATTAAGTTTTTGTTCTTTTTTGGTTTGTGCAATTTGAATCGGATAGTTTCTAAATTTATTTGCTATATAATAATAAGCAATTACATTATCAACAGCCCTTGCCGTTGCCTGAACAGTATGATTGGTGCATAATATATGACCGCCACCGGGAGACAGGGTAGAAATACACCCCTTAACTTCTTCTGCTACTTCTTTAAAGGTGCCCTTCGACATGACTCTCCTGGTATCCACATTACCCCAAATGGTAAATCTATTGCCATATTTTTTCTTTATACCTGCTGCATCATTGGCATCAGGCTGAAGAGGGTTTATAATATCAAATCCAATATCCGCAAAATCATCTAACAGCCAACCGATATCTCCATCAGAATGAAAGGCAACTTTTATATTTTTATTTATTTTTTTAACCTCATCAACCATAAAAGAATATCTTGGCTTTATAAGCTCACTAAATAATTTTGGATTTATAAAAGGACCTCTTTCACTTGAAAGATCATCACCCCACCAAATAATATCTACACCCATTTCAACCAGTTTTTTTGATATCGTCAGGGAGATGTCCATAGTCTTATCCAACAATTCAACCGCAAAATCTTTGTTTAAATATAAATCGGTCAGGTAACTTTCCAATCCTCTTAGATACCAACTCGCTTCAAACATGGTGCAGGCACACCCGCCCAAAATTGCATATTCTTTTCCATCTTCTTCAATTAACTTCTTATAAAGTTCGAATTCCTTTTCGTATGCTTTTAATGGATCCGGCCAATTATAGTCATCATAATCCTTTATATTTCTTAACGGATGTTCTGCAAATTCACTGTAACTGCCGTATTTTTGAGATTTTTTTTTCCACTTTATCCCAAATGGATCCAAATAGAGGTTGTCACCAATTTTTCTTTCTTCTTTAAATATCGAGCTATATCCATCGCAGAATCCGATGCTTGTATAAAGAAGGTCATTTCCCAGCGCCTTCGAAAGAGCGAATGGATCTTTTGATAAATCTAAATCCAGTGCTGCAATTATGACTTCCGCAACTTCAGGAGCTAACCAACTATCAATCGGAACCCGATCAGGCTCTTTATGATCAATTGTTGTTAATATTCTTTCTTTTGAATTCATTATTCCTCCTCTATAAATATAATCTCCATTTCCCATGTGAGCACTGAAGAACTCGTCTGCAGAGCCATAATTCTTTTCATTGGATATCCTGATTTCTTGATGTGATTCCAAACGCTTTTACTTTAGATGATCTTCGTTGCACGTTGGATTTCCGGATCCCTGAAGATGTCGTTCTCGTCAGTACTGTGGGTTGAAAATTCCGATACCACCGCACCTCCGTCGCCAGCCTGGAACCAGTGCCATGTTTCCGGCGCTAATGTGTATTGTTCGCCTTTTTGCAAGATGATCTCATGCCAGACAGTAAAATTCGATGTATCAATGCCTTTGGGAAATTTGGCGTGAATAATTTCCGACTTATCACCGGTGACGTACAGGTAAACAGTGCCAGCGCGACACCGGAAAGTCTCTTCCTTGCCGGGGTCATCACCACCCCGCGGATGCAAATGTTCGGGGCAAATCTGCCGCGGCCACATCGCCAGTTCTTTGGCACAACAGCGGTTAGTATTGACATAAACCAATACACCCAATCCGATTTCCTTAAAATTATTGAGCCCGAAGTCCGCTATTTCAAGCTCCTTCTGTTCCTGATTGGTCACAAAGATGCCTGCATTTTTGAATATCTTTGCTGTTTCAATTATATACTGATTAACCTGATCTCGAGTAAGCATAATACTACTCCTTTCGAATTAATTGAAATATACATCGAGTTCCTATTCCTGCCAAGTATAACCAATGACTAGCGTACCACCTGCCGGACGCCTTCGATAATACGTTTTGGATCTGGCCGGTACACGTTCTCCAATTCCGGGGCGAATGGTACGGGCACATCTGCCGAAGCGATACGAACTACCGGCTCAAGCAGGTACTCACCTAAGTGTTCCATAATGCCCGCGGCTATTTCCGCGTTGACACCACCGGTTTTGGGCCCCTCTTCGACAATTACGACACGACCGGTCTTTTTCACTGATTCACCAATTGTTTCATAATCAATCGGCGACAGACTACGTACATCGATCACCTCGGCATCGATGCCATCATTTGCCAGTTTCTCTGCTGCATTAAGTGCGTAATGATGCATGAGCAGCCAACTGAGAATAGTGACGTCCGTACCCTGTCGGGAAACGGCTGCTTTATCTAAAGGCACGGTGTAGTCTTCTTCGGGGATCTCACGGGTTGCATCGACTGCGCCGGATTCCGCCCGCGCACCCTTGGATCCGTAAAGTAATTTATGCTCAAAGATGAGCACCGGGTTATCGTCGCGTACCGCGGCTTTGAGCAGGCCTTTGGCGTCATACGCGTTGGAGACGGCCACGACTTTGATGCCGGGCACGCCGATAAAGTAACGCTCCATGCTTTGGGCATGTTGTGAACCACGCCCTGTAGCACCGATGGGCGCACGCATGACCAGCGGTACTTTAAGCGCGCCGCCTGACATATACCGTAACTTGGCAGCGTTATTGATAATTTGATCCATCGGGAGAAACAGGAAATCGCCGTACTGGACATCCGCGATAGGGCGCATCCCCATTATCGCCGCACCGACTGCTGCTCCGAAAAATCCGAGTTCTGCGATCGGGGTGTTGAAAATACGATCCGGGAATTTATCTTCCAGACCAAGTGTGACTGTAAACGCGCCGCCCCAGCCACCGGGTACGCCGATGTCTTCGCCAATGCAAAAAACGGCTTGATCTCGCTGCATCTCTTCAGTGATGCCATCGCGCAGGGCCTCGGCAATACTCTGTCTTTTGGTTGTTTGTTTATTTGTCATGATTGTTTCCTTATTTCAGGCAAATACGTCTGTTTCCAGGTCAGCGATAGTCGGATGTGGCGCTTGCTGCGCGATTTGTACCGCCTGGTCGAACTGTTGTTTTGCTTTGGATGTAATTGCTTCGAGCTCATGCTCACGGATATGCCCTTTCTGCACTAAGGCATTGCCCAGACGAGTAATTGGATCACGTGCAAACCAGTACTTGTGTTCTTCTTTGGACTGGTAATGGCATGCGTCTCGCCGTGAATGGCCGGTTCGCCGATAGGTTTCCAACTCGAGCAATACGGGTCCTTTGCCCGACCGACACTCGGCGACCGCGATCTTTGCCGCCGC
>Ga0255445_1011_pt1 | contig 11632 bp, 7 predicted proteins | sample ANMaggSeSYBR02D6_FD_182629 | JGI IMG/M metagenome (GOLD analysis project Ga0255445, IMG submission 182629) | Sediment cell enrichment communities from methane seep in Santa Monica Basin, California, United Staets - ANME aggregate JGI... | ecosystem: Environmental > Aquatic > Marine > Cold seeps >... | reverse complement strand
GGCCCGGTCTGGGTGTTTGACGACTGTTTGCTTGAGATAGTTGGCCTGGATATGGCTCAGCGCGTCACAGGCGATACGGGCAAGAGGGCCTGCAAAAGTCTTCTCGTCAAAGCGATCTCCACCCGGCCCTTCCGGAAACCAGACCACATCAATTTGTGTCGCCGGGAAGAACCGCTCCGGATGATCATTGAAAAAGAGCAGACCGACGTTTTTCGGCAAAGCCGCTTCAGCGGGACCACCCACCACATTCATTTGCCGTCCCAGGGCTTCGGCTGAAAGATCGCGCGACTCATCCGCAAGATCGCTGCCCACCTCGCGCAGGAATTCCTCCATCAATCGCAACGACAGGTCATTAGTCCCGGCGGTCTGATTGAAGCGGTCGTCAAAGGGAACCCTGGCCGTGAGGCTGATCAACTCCCGCTCATCGTCAGCTCTTGCTTCAACCGTGCTGGAGTAGCGGCGGATGTAGTAGCGGTAATCCTTCTTCCTGGCCGTGACAGACCTAGGGACCTTGTACGGCCGGTTCTGGCCTCCCGGCACCCACAGGACGATCAGGTTGCGATCCTCGAAGCGTTCGACACTCAACATGGGAAAATAGGAAGGCTGGATCTGGTTGCAGAATCCCAGAAGTTCCTGCTGTATCCTATCCATTTGATTGTCATGCAGGCCTTTCGGCGGAAAGATTGGCATCCCCATCTCGTCGCAGTCCTGTCCGATCACCACATAACCGCCGCCAAGGTTCTCGAAGTCGTTGGCAAAGGCGCAGAGAGTGCGCATGATCGGATCTGGATTCCACCCCGTCTTGTACTCGATCCGCTCGCCTTCGACCTTTCGCTGGTGAAGCAAGTCCTCGAGGTTTATGGGGAGTTTCGAGGTCATGCGTTCGCCCCCGGTGTTTTCCCCTGAATGCGTTTTATCTCCCGGTCAAAATCGCTTTCAAACAAACGATCCTGTACAATGCGATATTTTTCAAATTCACTCTCGGCAAACTCTTTGGCTATTTGTGCTGTAACCTTACCGCTGTCCCGCAAAATATCTCTATCATCAAATTCCAGAAAAAAATCAAGACGCTTTGCCCAATCCTCCATAGTCATGGGGATTTTTCGTCTGGCTCGTTCTTCCGCCAGATCCAAATAAGAGTTAACAATCCGTCCAAGCGATTCGAGTTCATTCTGAGAAAGATAGTTTTTTGCGACTGAAACATCGGTTTTCAGGATTTTACCATCCGGACTTTGTTCCCAAGAAGTAAGACCCATCTGCTCTTTGTTACTGTTGGCGCGCCGCATAATCAGCTCAGCTGCCGTATGCCCATGGATCGCGAAATGCAACTTGTTTTGAACCTTGGCAAAGAATTCCCGGGTCGTTGGTGCATCCTTGTTGTAGTCCATGCTTGTTGCGTAAATGTCGGTGATCTTCTGGTAAAACCGGCGTTCGCTGAGTCTGATCTCCCGGATTTCTTCCAACAACCGTTCAAAATAGTCTTCCCCAAGAAAAGAACCGTTTTCCATGCGTTTCCGATCAAGCACATAGCCCTTAACCGCAAATTCTCTCAGTACTCGGGTCGCCCACTGTCGAAATTGAGTGGCCCGTTTGGAATTGACCCGGTAGCCCACAGAAATAATGGCATCAATGTTATAGAAATTCGTATTGTAATTCTTGCCATCCGAGGCAGTTGTTCGGAATTTCCGAATAACTGAATCCTGTTGCAATTCCTCGCTGGCAAAGATATTTTTCAAGTGCTCATTGACGGTTGGAATGGTAACATCAAACAGAGCAGCCATCAGTTTCTGGGTCAACCAGATGGTTTCAGCCTCATAGCGCACTTCAATTCCATCAGCGCCGCTTTGTGTGGTGAAAATCAAAAACTCCGCCGTACTGTTGCGGATTTGCAACCTTTTGTCCTTTTTGATCATGGCGTTCCATCCTCCAACAAAGGTATGACGCGCACCCTGCCAGTGAGCAGGTCCTGCATGAGGGTGGTTATGTCCCGGATGCGTGCCAGCAACTCTTCGAAGTAGTTGCCACCGCCCGACTGCTTGAGCCCGTCGTCGTCGAGGGCAAAGCCTTTGATGATGTATTCGCGCAATCGATGGGTAGCCCATATGCGAAACTGCGTGCCACGGTGGGATTTTACCCGGTAGCCGACGGAAATGCTGACATCTAGGTTGTAGTGCTGAGTGTCATAGCTTTTTCCATCATCGGCAGTTATCCGGAATTTCCAGATAACTGATTCCGGTGCCAGCTCACCCTCCGCGAAAATGTTCCGGATGTGCTCGTTAATTTTGCGCACATTCTTCTGGAATAACCCTACCATCCGCTTCTGGGTGAGCCAGACGGTTTCTTCTTGCAGGTGGACTTCCAGACGCGTTTGGCCGTCTTCGGTTTGGTAGAGGAGAATTTCGGCGGGTTCGGGTGCGTTTTCGTTCTGGGTCATAAGCTTGCAACCTCCGTTTCGTTCAGCAGGAGTTTTTTGACGTGTTTGCGTTCGTCGAATTTTATATGCAGTGGTGTTTTATTATAATTAGTCATGGTTCAACCACTCATTCGTTGCGCAACAACATTGATTTCGTCCTCTGACAGGCGTTCCGTAGACCACCCATGGGCAAATTTTGCAGTTTCGGATTTTGGAAGTTTATCGACGGATAAATCGCGAATCCGAATTCGTGCAGGCAATGCCGCCCCTTCACCGGCGAAGATTGCTTCTTGTTGAGCTAGATTCGGAAGTGCTTTGGTCATTCCCAACAATCCATCAGGAAGAAATCGTGCCACATGCTGCTGGTCGGCTGAATTTGTCAGCCGTAATACTAGCCACGTTCCACATTGCGATATCACCGTGCCCTCTATGTCGGCTGGACGCTGGCTAACAAGCATCAACCCAATACCGTATTTCCGCCCCTCACGCGCAATCCGACGAATTGCAGATTGTGCAACGGCATACTCTGCTTCCCCGCGGTCAGGTACGTAACGGTGTGCTTCCTCGCATACAAGAAGAACCGGGTCTCGTTCTCGCTCAGACATGCTTTGATATAATTTATATTGAAAAAGAAGCCTTGCAAGCATCGCGGTCAGAGGGCCAGCCACTTCATTCGGTAAGCCCGAGATGTCGATTATTCTAATATCGAGAGACTTTCCATTCTCGGTGCTTTGAACGCCAATCAACTGTCCTACTATTCGGGCAAGAGACGGACTTGAATCCGACCATTCCTCCATTAAGAATTTGATACGGGTATCGCGTCGCAGGACAGCCAGCTTGTCTAAAACCGATTTAAACGTTTTCGAAAAATCAGATGGAGTGATTTGTTCAAGATCTGAACCCTTATTCTTCTTCCTTGCCGCCTGTAAGTAGACGATGTGGTTGTAAAACTCCTGAAGTGAGAACGGACGAGGTTTGTCTCTATCAAACCCTGTAATTTGTTCCTGCGTTACACCTATCTTAGGTCGCGGCTCGTCTGGGGCCATTTCGTCCATGGGAGCTGGTGCGCCGTATTCGGTTGGAGCTGCGTCGACTAAATCTGCCGCAACCATTCGCGCGTATGTCAACGCCTTGTTAACGATGTTATTCTGCGAAGTTGCTTCTTTTTCTGTTTTTCCAATCACAAGATGGCGAAACTCATCGGCCGACATCAGCCAATATGGTAGTTGAATAGGTGTGCTCTCCGTCTCCGTTCTAATTGGATTATACGCACGAAAAACCACTGCTCTCTCCCGGAACGCATGTCCGTACTCACCATGAGGATCAATGATTACAATCCTCGGCTTGCAGGTCATGTCGCCGCTTGCTTTGTGATCGAGCACACTGTGAAGAAGGGCTGCTACAGCTCCTGACTTGCCAGAACCAGTTGATCCGAGAACGGCACAGTGCATGCCAAACATCTTATCGATGTTCGCCCGGCATAGCGCGTTGTCCGCTCCGACGTAGTGGGCAAAAGGAACTAGCGGGTCGTATCCTTCACTTCCTTGTTGACCCTCTGCTGCGCTGTAGAGGTTTACCGCCTCTTGCCTTGTAAGCAGGAACACTCCTTGGAGGGGGAGCGGGTAGGTAGTAACACCTCGAACAAACCTTAGTTTCCTTTCAGCCGCAATCCATATACCTTCTGCGAAAAGCTCGACCTCCATGATGCGCTGATCAGCATCCAAAGGTATTGGTTTCGCTGTTTCAAGCAATTCCTCCGAACGCATTCGAAGCAGGGTCACAAAACCAAAAATTAGGCGGCGTCCAAAGTGAACCTTTACGATGCTACCAATCTGGCCAATTGGATAAACACGACCGTCATGAGTCCGGGTCAATTCCGTGACATTGCCAGAAAGCTCAACCTTAATAGTGGTACCAGATACTTCGACGATATTACCGATTTTAAGGTCGTTGATAAGATCAAAAGCATTCATAATACACACGCCTCCGCACCGTTTTCTATAATTTTTATCACACCATCAAACTTCCACCATTCTCTACTATCTTTATCAGATGGCGGGTAAAAGGGACCTCCACTCCCAACGTAAAGTCCTTCTCCAGTTATGATATACAGACGCTTGGCCCAAGGCAAAGTCCTCCACCTCTCTAAAATCAGATTAAGATCTGAAGAAAATGCTAAGATCGTCGTCCTGTTCTCAGGTCGCTGTAGGGCTAGTTCGATCTCTTGATTAATGTGATCATCGCCAAAGCTGTATCCACAAATAGCGAGTACGTTTTCAGTACCTGTTCCTAACCTTCGACGGAATAAATCGAACTGGGAGGCAAAGGGATCTCTTTGTGTAGCCAGATACTTGGTAGCTTGCGGATATATAAGTACTTGTGACGTTTCGTTTGGGTATAAATCGCCGTCTCGCACACGCCAGACACGGGCATCGTCATCGAGATGCCAATCAATTGAACCATGAAGTTTGATTACATGTGCTCGATATCCTGAGTCCGGTTCATTCTCGCCGTAACGATGACTTCGATATGCGACCGCACCTCCAGAAAAACCATCCCAATAAGAAAAGCAGCCCAGAGAAAGTGCATCCTCTAAGAGAGTATCGTAATTTATTGTAAACAGCCTCACAGCCCCCTTCCGTTCTGCGACACCGGCCTGGCTTCGATTGAAAAGTGCCGACACGAAATCCTGGTGCCAGTCAACTTTGACGATCGGTTCTTCTCGCGTTCCAATCTTCTCGGACGCATTTTCGCATGTTGGGATGTATCCCCAGCGAACTGTATCCGAAATCCATTTCAAAATCTTAGAGTGTAATTCGACTAAGGCTTTGACATTCAAATTAGTGTCACCTATCTTTACCTCTTGTTTCATAGAACGTTCTGCAATAGTGGCGTAATCACCAAGATGACTTAAAATGTGCTCGATATGTGAGTCGTTAGGCAGTTCTGCCTTAATCGCTTCGAGAACTTTCGTTGTTAGCTCTTCATTATCTTCTTTTGCCTTATCAAAAATCCGCAAAGTCAGATCCCCCATCAAAGGGATACCCGCATCTAAACTGATGCCTGCTCCGAATAGCCACGATTGATTACTGGCAGCTAGCAAGTTATCGAGTTGTATAAGGCTATCATTGTCTGAGACGTCCATAGTTTAATGTCCTCCTTGATTTCCTAAGTAGTCAATAATCCCTCAATCTGGCCCCACACACTGATCGAGCAACGGCTTTCCAATGTAATTACATTCGTCTTGTTTGATTTTCTGGGATGTTTTGTCCTTGTCGTTCATATGCTTGCAACCTCCGTGTCGTTCAGTAAAGCGATGACGTGCTTCTTGCCTGTAAGCAGGTCTTGCATGAGGGTGGTTATGTCCCAGCCTGGTCTGTCTAAGTGGGAAAGCAGGGGTTTTTCGACATGGTTGCGTTCGTCGAGTTTGGTGTGTGGGAGTGTTTTGTCTTGGTTCATATAGACGCCACTTTTAAAGTCCAGTTATGGTCGATTGTTGCTATAAATCTGATTTGTTTCATGTGGATGATATTCCCGGCTGAGATTAATTCTTCTAAAGTCTTCTTCACCCAAAAAGTCAAATTTCCGTTGAAATAGTGTAGCTAGTTTATCACTTGCGGTTGCGAAATAAATCTGTCTATCGCGCTTTAAAATAAGTTCGCGCAAGTAATCAAGAAAAGACAAAGAGTTTAAATCATCTACATGAGCTATAGGATCATCGATCAATATGACAGGCGGTGCCTGTTTTCCAAGTTGAGCATTTTGAGAAAGAAAGATTGATAGAGCAAATGCTGTCCTTTGTCCAGTACTGATTTGACTTAGTTTTGCCTCCGTGCCATCCTTGCGGATAAGCGATGTCCAATCTGAACCAATACCTTCAAATTCTGCTGGTGAATGAATATGGGAGAAGATTTCCTCTATGCTTGCACGATTCTGCTGAAGTGCGGACTTCATTGCGGATTCCAGAGAATGGTTGTTCTGTAAATTTCTGAGAACAATAAACGCTTCATGCATTTTTGTCTGACGTTGGTTCAGCTCTGATAGCTTCTGTTCAAGTGACTCTTTCCTTTTTACAGAATCAGCAAAACTATCATGTGCCTGTTTCTCCCTGTCAAGAGCGGTTTGTAACTCTGCAGCGAGCTGACGAACCAACTCTGCTTCTACGACTAGCTCAGCAAGTGGTCTTTTGTCTAACCAAGGAAAAGACCCAGAAAATGTGGAAAGCTTCTTACTCAGACGTTCTGTAGTGGATAGCCTTTCCCTTAGTTGAGATATTTCCTCAATAATATCCATCGTAACGGTTGCGACCGAACTTAGATTTGAAGTAATCTTTTGCTGAAGTTTAATTATTTTTTTATTATCCGCCTCAAGAGTTTGCGATGTAGATGCCATGTTCTCCTTAATCATCGTACGCAATCTATCCGTCTCTTCTTGTGTGAATTCTTCAAGAGGATAGCCAAAATCTCGTAAACATGTGGAGATTTTCTCCACCATCTCGACAGTCAAACCATGTGACTCAAGAGATTTGAGATCTAAGGATAGCTTTTTTAACCGAGTGTCTGCCGTTGCAAGCGTTCTTTTTGTCTTTTCTACTGATGATAGTGCCTCGCGAACGGTAATATTTTGTGCCAGACCTGCTTTTTCGTAATAATTCATCAGCCATGTCATAATTGACTCAACAGCAGCTGCGTTGCGTTCTGCATCCTCATGTGCTTTCATCTTGGAAAGAAGCGCCTGCCCTAGTTCTTCAAGACTATGGTCAACGTTAATGATCATATGTTTTGAAAGTTCGCCTGTCTTAAATTGTGTATGACAAAGTGGACATTCATCAGCCTTGCAACTGATCTTTAAGAGTTTACCCGCGATCTGACGGAGCTCCTGCGCAAGACTCAGATGCCGATCCTGTGTATCGCAAAATTTTTTATATCCACTCTTTTGCTCAATCAAAAGATTTTCTGCCTCTAATCGCTTTTTAATAGCGGCCTGATGACATTTTACCAGCAAATTATCACGATCTTCCACCGAAATTAAATCAAAACTTAAATCAGCCAATCCAGCTAGCCACCCGGCATGGCTTGATATGATTTTCTGCTGTTTGCTTCGCTCTTCTGCACGTATAGCGACACCTGAATCTATCAGGCGATCTGCCTGCTGCAGGCTTGCCAATACCTTTCTATCATGTATTATCGACTTTTTTAAACACTTTTGGATTTTTTTCAATTCTTCACAACGAGAAATGTCCGGTTCGGTTATTTTGATAGCGACCTTTACGTCATGGCAATATTTGGTCAGGCCATCGAGCGTCACAGGTGACTCTAGCCACTTTAACTCCGTTGCTTGCTGAGTTATTACCACCATTTCAGCAAGTGGCTCAACAAGGGCGCTAGAGAAAGATACTTTATCACGTTGAACGACCGACCAGCCGTTACTATGCATTATGTCATTCAAACGAAGCTGGATTGAGTCTGACTCATGCTGAATTCTACTGGCGCTCTCAATCTGTTTCTTTAAAGTATTGATTTCTCCTTCAATTGCCGATTCTTGTTTCCCAAGGCTAGGCAGCTCTAATGAAAGATAATCATGCACTCGCACTATATTGTTCCATGTTTTTGCAGCATCAGAGCCAACCAACAATTTAGAGAGGTTATCTTCTATATCAGAGTTTGAATCCGCCAGGCTTACAGCTGCGTCAGTGTCAAGAAAGTTAAAGCGAGCAAAACTTTGGTAAATGTTGTTGGTTTTAATTTCGGTTTGGCCATACCACAATAAATTCATATTACGGAATTTTGACGCTTTACGTTTATCAGTGACTGGCTCAATTAAGCCGTCATCCAGCTCTACAATCAACTTATACGAAAGCGGTGATTTAGGATTCCTCTTGTTTCGACCGCAATAGAACAGCTCTATTGCTTCAAGAAGAGATGTTTTACCTGATCCATTAGGTCCAACGATGAGATTTACGGTGCCAAAATCAAACTGTCGATGCCGTAATATATCGCGATATTTATTAAACTTTATCGATTTAATAAACGGAGTTGTTTTGTCTAAAGATTTCTGCCTTGTTAGTTGTGACCTATTCTTAGGCCCAAGTGTCGATTCCTCGATCAGCTTAATTCGGTCTGGCATGTTTTCATCACTTAAGATCGCTTTATCAATATCCGCGTTTACAAGACGATCGTTCCAAATTGAAAGAATACTTGTGTTAGGAGCTATATCTGGAGTTACAGCCGTAAGTGGTGAGAGTATTGCATCAAACTCCTCTTCCGTCGTAATTACGAATTTACGAGCATAGCTTCGATCACGTTCAATCAATTCTTTGGCTTGCCGCATTTCACTCTTTGCCAACAATTCTTCGCTGGTAATAAAATAGAGATAATTACTCCATTGAAGACTCGGCGGACCTTCAAAATAGTATCGTCCAATAACACGATCCTGATACTTATCCAACTCCTCTTGGGTTGCAGGTAAGTCTTTAGCAAAGTAGAGGTAGTACACAGCATATGATTTTTGATCCGCTTTTTTCGTGAATCGGATGATCGAATCTTCTACTAGCTGCATATCGTCAAACTGAGCGGCAACACGCTCTTTCATTTCATTAAAATTTAAGCTCATTCTTCCCTCCCTATATCAAACGGGGATCTATTACCGGTCTGATCAATCTTGAGGTATCGACGGGATTTATATGGGATAACTGCACCTGTTCTATCGCGATACCAAACATGAAGACGCTGTTTCGTAGCCAGACTTTGATCTATATCTAATGATGACTTGTGAAGAAAGTCTGCAATGTGCTTTTCGGTTTCTTCCACGTGAGTGAGGTCATATCCCTCACCCATGTAGATCACTGTTGCAAGTTTTCCGCTCATAGATTCTACATTCTGATGAGGAAACTTGTGTGACCACTTAAAGCTAAAGCCAGACTTAAGATCCGAAAGCGCAGGTGGTAAATCTTCGCTTTTTATTATATCCCATAAACTTGAACAACGTCGTAACCTTGTTGTTCTAAATCTTATAGCTTGTTCGTGTGTATCTTGAGCAAAGGTGACTCTCCGATTGATTTCTGATGAATCAATCACGCAAGAGTCCAAAAGATGAACTTTATGCCAGTCCTCGTCATTCTTAATTTCACCAGCACATAATGCAAGTATCCGTTCCACTTCGAAAGGATTGACATCTGCTATTCGCTTAATCTCTGTCTGCGCGTTACCGCTTTCGCTGACTACAGCAGAAAAGCCATCATCAGCAGTAGTTTTTTCGACCCAACGGCCTTCTTCATCATTCCAATTGCATGTCTTAGTTAGCTGCGGGCCACGACGTCTTGAAACAGGGCCTGCAACTGCGATATGCACCACTTTTGTCGCATTAAATAAGAAGATACCTGGTTTATAGTTAAAGAATAGCGCGTGAGAACGGTATGGCTGAAGATAAGTATAATAAAGACCTTGTTGGTGATTGCTGCAAAGAGTGATATCTCTGTCGTCAAACTCTTGCGATTTCAAGTACCATGCGGACCCTGCGATGTTCTTCCATGGTGTGCTGTGGCCGCTAATCGACATTCTCACGTTTTCAGACCAATTTAGACAAAGTACTTCGGTCGCATCGCCATTATAGCGTAAGAGTCGCTCCCTGCAACCGAGGAACCATTCGTTGCGCGGATTTTGGTTTAATTGAATATGAAGTATCAGTGCACGATCATAAATTGCAGCAGCTATTTCATCATTTAATGCGAAGGCATCGGCACATATTAAGGATACAAGCTTCAAATTTAGCTCATTACCCCCGAATTGATAAATGCGAGTGCCCCGCAGCATCCCGTTAATTTCGAAATGATCGTCATCGCCCATAGCGTGCGTCTTGAATTGCACTAACACTACAGTCTCTGCTTCGCCATTATCTGGTGTAGGTGGTGAAACGAAAATATAAGCAAGCGGACTTACAAATCGTGTCGAACTCGCATCAAGAGGTTCATAGATCACCGTAGCGAAAGGAGCAAGTCTTTCCTTCAATGATTCGAGTTCACTAATTTTGATACTTTCACATCCCAGCGCCCATAGCTTCCCTTGAACGGGCCCACTACCACCCGAAATCACCTCCCTAAGAACTTTCCATGGCATCGAGTATTCAGGTGTTATTACTAAATCGGCTTGTGTTTCTTTTGCATATTCTAGGAATTTACCAAACTGTCTGGTTATCAGGTCGCGATCCCTACTTCGAACACCTTCATCGCTTACCTCAATATCACCATCCGGTTGCAGTGCTAGCACGGTGTAATTTTCCACATTCGGGATTAATACATTTAATATCGGAGCCCTGAGGGCGTTTTCAAGTAGTATATCAGCCACATGCGTGATATCCATCAATTAACACCTTCTCCATTGTCGTTCTCATTGACTTGGGTCATCAAAGTCGTGACGTGCTTCTTGCCTATGAGCAGGTCTTGCATGAGGGCGATTATGTCCCAGTCTGGCATGTTTAGATGAAAATGTAGGAGGTTTTCGACATGGTTCTTTTCGTCGAGTTTGATGTGCGGGAGTATTTTATTCCGGGTCATGACTATCTCTTTTTCCTTATCCTCGGTTTGGGTAATTTTTTAATAGTCTTAGCATAAGGGGCATCTACTCGTCCGTTTCGGGGATTTCAATAAAACCACGCCCTCTCCATCTTCTGCCCTGAACCAGTGACTCAAACGAAACTTCTCCGTCGAGCTTGAGATTATCAGCGTGATCGGTCACAATGATTTGAGGTTCAATCCCAGTCTCCTTCAGTGTTTCATCGCAAAATTTGACCAATTGGGAATAAAGGTTTTCCACCGCCTTAATGTCATCGTCAACGGGACGCTTTCGGGTGTCTCCCTCCTTCTTCGCAATTTCGCGAGGAGAAAATTCCGTCGCGGAATCTAGCACGCTGGGGAAATAAACTTGGCTGGGTTGATCAAGAAACAAGATGGAAGGAATCGAGCAACGTTCACCAAGGCTACAAAAATAGCGGTGCAAAGCTAAAAACAAGGTGAGATGGCAATAAAGCCAATTTGCACCGCTTCCCATTGATCTGAGGAATATTTTTCTTGTACCAGACTCATGCCAAAGATCAAATGTATCTAAGGAAAAATCTAGGTTAACTGGTCGATATGATTCTTCGAATTCAAAACGACCACCAAGGTCTTTCATATAAGACCGAATGCGCTTTTCAGCTTCATTGAGTTTCTGTTCCACGTTGTAG
>Ga0255445_1010_pt1 | contig 12133 bp, 6 predicted proteins | sample ANMaggSeSYBR02D6_FD_182629 | JGI IMG/M metagenome (GOLD analysis project Ga0255445, IMG submission 182629) | Sediment cell enrichment communities from methane seep in Santa Monica Basin, California, United Staets - ANME aggregate JGI... | ecosystem: Environmental > Aquatic > Marine > Cold seeps >... | reverse complement strand
CAGTCATTTGTCATGGTCTCAGCTTTTGGTTTGTTTATCTTCGTTGCTTTATCCCACACTTTATTTGTCATACCTGTTAGTTTCTTAGCCCTTTGTCTTATTTTTCGTAAAACAAAATATTCGTTATCAAGGTAAGGGTTCATATCCAACTTCAATCTAGTATGTCTAATTATCTTGGTATCTGATAGAAGATTCAATTTTTTATCTTCATCTGAAAACACCCAATTTCTATTACCGATTGTATGCCAGTATTTTCTGGCAATCCAGTGTTTGGATTTATTAGGATGTCTTCTTTTAGCCCAATGCCATAACATATTCCAGATTCGATAATCCATTTTATGGAATATTTCATTTGACACAACAGTTTGGTGATAATTTGCCCATCCTGTTATAATTGGGTTCAGAATACGGATTAAATCTTTTTGTTTCCATGCTTTTCCTCTCTTGATCTTGTCACTAATATTTTTAGTAACTTTTTCAATGGATTTCTTAGATGGTTTAACAAGAAGCTTACCATTGTACTTTCTGAAATTCCATCCCAGAAAGTCAAAGCCAGTATTAATATGGGTTATTACTGTTTTCTCATCCGACAGTTCAAGACCTCTATCTTTCAAAAAGTCTTTGATCAGTTCTTTAACTTCTTCAGCTATTTCCTCTGTTTTTGCAGTAACAACAAAATCATCTGCATATCGCGAAAAGTTAACTTTATATTTTGCAGCGTGATGGTTATTTATCTTACCACTCTTTTTGTGGTATTTTTCTGCAAGCAGTTTCTCGATCCTGTCCAGTGCCATATTCGCCAAAATTGGTGAGATTATACCACCTTGTGGAGTTCCTGCTTTAGTTTGGAATAGTTGGCGATCAAATACATAACCTGCCTTCAGAAATTGTTTCAGAATTGATTTATCCATAGGGATATTATCTATCAACCATTGATGAGAAATGTTATCGAAGCAGCCTTTAATATCACCTTCCAGTACCCATTCGGGCGAGTTTTCTCTACACAAACCGTAGAAAACTTGTTGACATGCATCATGTGTACTTCTAAATTTCCTGAAGCCAAATGATCTCCTGTCACCCTTTGCTTCAGCAATCGGCTCCAATGCTAAGGCATAGAGTGATTGCATTGCTCTGTCGTACATAGTTGGGATACCCAACGGCCTTTTCTTATTTGACCCATATTTTTCAATATATACTCTCTTTAATGGCTTTGCAACATACTTTTTATCAGTTAGTTTAAGAGCGGCTGTTCGTCTATGCGATAATAATAAATGTACCATCATCTGCCATGATCTTCTCATATCCGGATGAAGTAAACTCGATATCGGGAACATTGTTTACAGCAGGCGGCTTTTCATTATGCTTCTTTCTAAATGCCCATTTCTTGCATGATCATACGTACATCAAGTATGTTGACGTATCCGTTCCCATCCATATCCGCTTCTTGTAAGTATTTGCTGCTGAATACAATTCCAAGTGAGTATATTATTTATACATCCACTGTGTATTAGAGGGTTAATAACTCTCAATATTTAGTAGAGCATTTTATTATAGTGTATCAAGTATAACTTGATATATCGAAGATGCTCACTTCGTTCACATTTTCTAATCCTCCATTCCTCTGGAATGTCGGTCAAGAAAATCCGAGCGTTAGCGAGGATTTTGTTATTATTCACTACAAAAGGATAGAGGTGATTAAACAAACTGGAAATCAATAGAAGATTTGATTCATAATTAATATAGTCCCATGGGCGGGGGTAACCAAGCCAGGCCAACGGTGATAGACTCAAGATCTATTCTCGCAGGAGTTCAAGGGTTCGAATCCCTTCCCCCGCATTTGTTGTAATTATGAACTTTATTCCATACTTATTCCCTATTGTCGGAGCTGCTATCGGATATTTCACAAACGATATTGCTATTAGAATGCTTTTTCGGCCACACAGACCTATTGGTATCGGACAGTTCAAGATACAGGGATTGTTGCCTAAACGCCGAAATGATATAGCAGAAAGTGTAGCTGCAACAGTAGAGAAAGAACTGATCTCAATGCAGGACCTATCAGGTGTGCTATATGATATCGACTTTTCCTCTGCTATTGATAAAATAGTAGACATTCATTTTGATTCGGCTAACAATAAAGAAAAAAAAGAGTTATTCTCGAAGATTAGCCTCACTATAAATGCATTTATGCGACCAAGAATAAAAAAGTCATTAAATAAGAATAAAGATGAACTTATCCACGAATTTATTCAGGAAATAGAGAGAAATGTCGATTTCAAGGAGATCATTGTAAGAAATATAGAAGATTATAGTCTGGATCAAATGGAAGATATCGTGATGAGTGTTTCTTCAAGAGAATTAAGGTATATTACTATTATTGGCGGGGTCCTGGGCTTCTTAGTAGGTTTGATCCAGATGATAATCTATCTGATAATATAATGCAAATTATTCTCCATCTTCTTTCGTATGTTCAATGGTTAAATTTACAGTAAAATCACCGATTTTCTTTACTTCTTCGCGGGTAGGTTCCTCACTCTTATTAATAGCCTTTAGCCTTTCTACATCTATTCCTGTATTTTGACTGACATCTTCATAAGTAAACCTGAATTTATGGATAAGCTCTTTGATATAGCGTTTAGTTTTTGCTCTGTGTCTTGAAATAGCCATTTTATTCCTCCAAAATATAAATATTGTAAATTATACAATTTGTTGCTGCCATATACAGTCAATGATTATTATTAATCTATCGCCTTCTAAGGTTAAAACCTAAAATATTTATGGAAGATATATTACGTATAACTTAATATACAATAAAATGGTATCCACTTCAAATCAGAGAACAAAATCCTCCCTCTACTCGGATTTTCTTGAGTATATCAATACTTGATATACCAGGGCAAAAATGATAGCCATAGAGAACACTTAAGATCACAGAGGATTTTGTCTAAAGTGTCCTTAAGTGCTCTCTGTGGCAGATAATATAAACAATGATTAATCAATAAAATAATGTTAGAAATTATAGAAATGTTAGGCATAGGATTCGGCGTAGGTCTTACAGGTGCACTGTTACCTGGGCCTATGCTGTTTGCTACTATTGAATCATCTTTGAAACAGGGATGGACCAGTGGTCCGAAAGTAGTTTTAGGACATGCTGTGATTGAAATCGCTTTATTTATAATTATAGCATCCGGGTTATCCTCATTTAAAACCCAGGAGACTATACTATGGATATCGATCATAGGTGGAGTTGTTCTGGTCATCTTTGGAATATTAACAATCAAAGAAGCAAAACATGCATCTTTCACAGGTGGTAACACCATATTTAAAAGTCCGTTTGCAGCCGGATTTATCACATCTATCTTTCATCCGTATTTCTGGCTCTGGTGGTTGACAATCGGGGCCGGATTGATTTTAATGGGACTTAAGATCAGTCTTATTGCAGCAATAATATTTCTGGTAGGTCATTTTGCAGCAGATCTAAGCTGGTATACACTGGTCTCTACTACTGTAAGCCAGGGAAAGTCGTTGATGTCCGAAACAACATACCAGCATATCCTGGTTTGCTGTGGTATATTCTTAATATTATTCGGAATTTGGTTTATGACCAGTCAGTTGATCAGTATTCCCGCTTACCTGAAATAAATTCTTCAGTCATTAAATATGCTTCATCATCACTGTACTGCCTTGGCGGATGTTTCATAAAATAGGACGAAGGAGAATATAAAACTCCTCCTATGCCTCTTTCAAGACCGAGTTTGCAACACCGTATAGCATCTATTCCTACTCCTGCCGAATTGGGGGAATCTTCTACAGAAAGCCGCAGTTCAAGATCCATAGGAATATCACCGAAGAGCTTACCTTCCATTCTGATAAAGCATACTTTATTATCCTTCTGCCATGGTACATAGTCACTGGGCCCTATGTGGATATTCCTATCTTCAAGCCTTTCATCAAGCACAGATTGGACTGCTTCAGTCTTTGATGTTTTCTTTGAATTGAGTCGGGTTCGATTTAGCATATTAAGAAAATCGGTATTTCCACCGGTATTTAACTGATATGTCCGCTCTAACTTGACCCCTCTTTTGTTGAACAGGTCAGTCAAAGCTCTATGCGTGATAGTGGCTCCTAACTGGGCTTTCACATCATCACCGATAATCGGAAGGCCTTTTTCTTTAAATCGATTTGCCCACACCCGGTCACTTGCTATAAAAACCGGTATATTGTTAATAAAAGCTATCCCTGCATCAAGAGCACATTCAGCATAGAACCGAGCAGCTTTTTCAGAACCTACCGGAATATAATTTAATAGGATCTCTACCCCGGATTCTTTTAAGATATTAATAATCTCTTCTTTAGTGGCCTCCTTCTTATCAGATGGAGAAAAGGTATATTCACTATCATAATTTTCCATATGTTCAGATATCCCATCCAGTATATTTCCCATCATTACCTTAACGCCTGTCAAAGGAATTTTATCACAGATTATTTTAGTACAATTTGGTAACTCAAAAATAGCTTGGGAAATATCTTTACCCACTTTCCTTTTATCAATATCAAAAGCAGCCACTACCTCAATATCATAAGGTTTATAACCACCAATATCCCAGTGCATCAATCCAATCGCATCATTATTATTTTTGTCTTTATAATATTCAATACCTTGAATAAGAGAACTTGCACAGTTCCCGATACCCACAATTGCAATTTTTATTTTTTTCACTGGTAATCGCCCGGATAAATTCATTTCAACCTGCTTCAGAAATGTTCACATCCTATATAAAAGTATGAATTCTATTCTCTATAATCTTACCTTATCAATGCCTTTATTCTTGTATATCAAGTAAATTCAGTCACAATCCACGAACTCGCCAGTCCTCTTATATGATGTTATTCCCGGAGGTAAACAACTCTTTAAATCATCACTACACAGTATATTTAAAAGATCACGCCCTATTTTACTCTCAACAAATGACCGCTGCATGATAAAATCATATTCTTCATCCGCGAGGTGAATGAACTTCAGACCATTTGATTCTGCTACTGACCTGATGCCAATTCCAACATCTACCCTATTCAGTTTTACAGCGGCTGCAACTGCACTATGAGTCCGCGCTTCGGTATCGTATCCATCCAGGTCACTGCAGATCTCATCGAAACCCACACCCAGTTCTTCTGCCAACTCGTGTAGCCTGTTATCTATCAATACCCTGGTTCCCGAGCCCCGGTTTCTATTGATCATTCTATGACCGGGAATATCCTCAAATCCATAGATATCGCTATCGTGCCTGACTATAAGTCCCTGATCTCTCAGATAACCTTTAACAAGTACCGCATTTCTTATGCCAAAACTCTTAACAAACGAGATATTATACACCCCTCCCTCATCCAGCAGATGTACGCCGCCCATATCCGCAACCCCATCTCTGACTGCTGTTAAGGCACCTGTACTACCTGCATTTATAGTTCTGACCTTGTAAGGTAAAAGGCGCGTCAGAGCTTCAAAACCCAGGCAGTGACTCCCTATAAATAAGATATCAGGTGATCTCACATCACCCATTAATGTTACTTCAACTTCCTGTCCTGATGTGAGCATCTCTACGTTTGGATCAATCTCAATAAAACCGTCTGCATAAGCCAGAGTAGTTATAGCACCGGATCCTTTATCGACCGGATAAGCCTGTCCTCTCACCAGACCTACGGGCAGCAACTGACGCCGTCCTACTGAGCGAAATTGAATTGCCATGCTGGCTGTTACTTTTGTTTTAGAGTCAGGTATTCCAAGACTATGCCTAATCATAGGAGCTGTGAACTCATTGAATATGGTAAGAGCTGATGTGGGATATCCTGGCAGTCCGAATACCGGTGTCCCATTTATCATTCCTAATATTACCGGTTTACCTGGTTTGATATTAATACCATGAAGCAGCACCGTACCTTTTTCTTCAATGATCCTGTACATTACATCCCCAACACCTGCTGATGTACTGCCTGATGTTAATACCAGATGACACTCATGTACCGCCTTCTCAAGTATCTTTTCCATATCAGGGCGGTGGTCCCGGACAATCCCGTAATACTTTACATCTGCTCCACATTCCCTTGCAGCCGAACCCAATGAGTATGAATTAATATCATATACTTTACCAGGCGAAAGTACTGTACCAGGTGAGATAAGTTCGGTACCTGTCGATATGATACCTACTCTTAAGTGTCTTACGTTTATACGGTCCACTCCTATGGCAGCCAATACACCTATCTCCCTGGGCGTTAGTCTGGTACCGGCCTCCAGTACTCTTTCCCCTATCATGATATCCGATCCTGCATGGATGACGTTCTCATTTATGGAAACGGGACGTACTATTGCTATACAGTCCGGATTTGGTCTGGTATATTCTACCATCACTACAGAATCAGCACCTTTGGGCATCATTGCTCCAGTTGAGATCTCTACTGCCGAATCTTTATCTACTGCCACTTCCGATAGAAAACCTGCATCTACTTTGCCATTTAGTGTAAGAAAAACGGGTCTGTCCTCTCTTGCAGAATATGTATCCTGTGCACGTACAGCAAAACCATCCATAGAAGCACGATCAAAGCCAGGAACATCCTGATTGGAACTCACGTCTTGCGCCAGTATATGCCCCTGAACATCTTGTATGGCTAATTCAGTAACCTCAACAGGTAGATGAATCTTGCTAATTATCCGCCTGGCCTCTTCGGATGAAATTAATGCCCTGAATTCTTTGCGATCCATTTTATTCCACTATAATGTATATAGTAAGTTTACGTGAAACTTATTCTTTCTTTCGTATAAACTGTACTACGATCAGCAAGATCAGTAAACTAATGAACAGACCCGGAGCAGGAATACCTGTTTTTTCTTCAGTAGAGATATTATCAGCAGAAGTATCTGTATCAGTTGAAGATTCTTCCACTACTGTTTGATCAACAACCATACCTTCTTCACCAGCCGAACCTGTAAGGTTCGGTTTCCCGGTTACAGCAAAAGAAGAGAAACCTGGAGTTCCTGATTTATAATAAAAATTATTATCATCCTGATCTATCAAAGATGTCACAAGAGTATTCCAGGTCCCATTGCTGTACCTGTTCATTCGAATAGTTGTTTGATCTATATTGTTCGAAGTAATCCACGACTTTTCCACTTTGAATGAAATAGTTACATCAACGATATTTTTTGAAGTAGCCCAACCTGAGTTCCCCATCCAGATATTCAGGTTCTTATATACCATATCAGATAGACCATTGTTTACCAGAGATGAAGTATTTTTAAGTATCTCAGTCTTTGTTGTGATTTGTCCTGAATTGGTCAAACCCGTGACATTGATACATTTTACTATGTTATCTTCCTTATTGAATTCATAACATGTTTTCTGTCCTTTGCTAATGTATTCCCTAACATTCTCAATGATCAATATATTCTTATAATCCTCCCCGGAAGATCCGCCTCCACTTGAACTACTTCCACTATCACTACCACTACTTCCACTATCACTACCACTACTTCCACTATCACTACCACTACTTCCACTATCACTACTTTCTTCTTTTCTTGTTACTGTAATTGTACTTGATGTTACCTGGTTGTCTTGATCAGTTACTGTAGCAGTAATGATGTTATCACCCAATGATAAGGGAACCTCTATTGAGTATGTTCCTGAATGATCCGAGATATTAAGATCCTGATAATATTGGTGTTTATTTACTGTTACAGTTACATTCATGGCTGAACCATTTCCGCCAACATCACCTTTAATATCAATCCAATCCGAAGTCCAACTAGATCCATTTTTAGGAGATGTGATGTTGATGGATACTGGCAATTTTTCTACTATGTTGATTGTTAATTGATCGTTACTGGTCTCACCTGAAGTACCATTTGCATCGATAGTGTAGTTAAAAGAACCTTCTGTTGTAGTATTTACCGGGATAAATAATATCTCACCACTATTATAATCCGTAGGGGAGACATGTGGATTGCCATTTATTGATACCCGGTATTTATTGGGGGATTTATCGGTAATAACCCATATAATATTTGCAACAACACCCTGTTCAATAGATTGATTAGGTGGAGAATTTATCACGGGAGGTAATGCTTTTACAATAATACGGACCGTATAGTTTTTTTCATGTCCCATTGTATCATTCGCAAAGATGACATAGTCCGAGGTACCTAATGTAGAAGAATTTATCGAGATATTAATATCGCTTTGGCTTTCATAAGATGTGGGATTAACAATTTGAGTGCCATTTCTTGATACCCAGTACTGATGCGGATTAACATCTATTATAGATATAATAATTTTTTTTTCAATATCATCATCTTGCTTGATCGTTAGTTCTTCCGGCCCTGAAAAGTTTATAATTGGTGATGTTGTATCCTGGATGGTTATTTCTACCTGGTCAGATGCATTATTCCCGGATTCATCCTCTGCAAAGATTGTATAATTCCAGGTACCCTGCACTGCAGTATCTATTTCAACTATAATCTCACTACCGTTATCATAAGATTCCGGAGGACGTACTTCTGAATTATTTCTTAATACATAACACTGTTTGGGATATAACTCACTTATAGTCCAGGTAATGTTGTATCCTGTGGAACCCTGTTCGATTAATTGATCTCCCTGTCCGGTTATTACCGGACGAGTTATATCAAGGGTACTATAGGTAGTGGAATTATTCCACACTATATCATTACCTGCAAGATCTCTTACTGAAACATGTACGGTATGTGTACCCTCCTCCCGGGCAGTGATCATTCCTTTCCACAGACCATCTTCCTCAGTATAATTTAATTGGGTACCCTCGGATTCTACTCTGATAAAATCAATATCAATATCAACATCACCGACCCTAACTTTAACCTGTACCTCATCACCTGTACAAGGTGTACTGGTACTCAGTGTCACATCGTCTATTACAGGTGATGATGTATTAAAAATATCTACTATAGCCTGTGCGATCTTTTCATGACCTGCCGAATTGAAATGTAAACCATCATCGGTAACGGATTCATCAATGACCCAGCAGTCCGAGTATGTCTCATGTCCTACATAATCCCTTGCATCTACCACAATCGATGATGGATAGTTCCATGCAATTTCTATCAATTGATTATTTATATTAGTGATCTTATCTAATCTTGTTTGCGTCGTTTGTGATGGTAAAATTAACATAATTACCGGAATGATAGAATTATTATGAGATTTTTGAATCATGGATTCCCAATTTTTAATAATATTTGTACTACTTATACCACGATTTACATCATTTATACCACCTTCAATTAATACATAATTCGGTGATAAATCAATTACATCAGATTCAAACCTTTCATTAATTTGTGAAGTTATTTGTCCACCAATGCCCATATTTTGGTATGTCTTACCTACTTTCGTTGACCAATGATGCTCAATTGTCGTAGGAATATTAGTAATATCTTCAGTTACAATAAAAGAAAAGTGTTCAAGATTTCCTGAAATTATTGAATCCCCGATAAAAACCATATGTGTATTTTCCATATATGGTTCTATTACAAAAATATAATCCTCAGGGGTTTGTATTTCCCACTGGAAATCTTTTATGGGTTTTGCACCACCATCAACGTAATACGTCCTATGGTCTCTATTATTCTGGTCGATATATAGTGCATCTCCGGTAGCATTGATCCGATAGCCATAAAAATCACCTTCGTGCACTCCTTCAATAGGTGGAAACAGGTCGATCTTATTGATATCATCTGAAGAAATATTATTAACTAAATTATCTGTAATACCAATCCTTTCATATTCATCTCCGCTTTTTCTCCACACAGTAAAATAAAATTCTCTCAAGTTCGAAGCATTAGCTACATCAAATCGTATTTGATTAATTGTACCTGTCTGTCTTATTCTGTCATTATGACCAGCTTGTATGAATTCCCTATCCAAACCGCCCCAATTTGCCGTATCTGATTGTTCTATATCCGAATAAGGTGCTGTTTTTGAAAATGCACTTGTTGAAGGGACTATACATATACTAATTAACAATAATAAAACCAAAAAGCCAGATGTTTTTCTATTCATAACTTAACTTTTTAAATTAGTATTATTTAATTCTTACGGAATTATATTTCGATTTCGAAAGAGTACTATGATCAAAAAGATCAACAACCCTGTAAATAGATTAAAACCCTGTGTTTTATTCTCACCACAATTTTTCCACTGGAATTGCCTGGTTATGGATACCTGTAGCAACCAATGCACCTGAGATCCCTATATCACTTAATTGATCAAGATCAGCCACATCCCGCACGCCACCTCCGAATATGATATCATGATCGGAATATGCAACTGCATCCTCAAGAAAATCAACATTGATGCCTGACTCCGTGCCTACTTTTGTCAGGTCGATGATGATCAGGTCATTGATCGGATATTCATTGAGCTTCTTAACTGCTTCCAGTGGAGTGAATGACATCCTGGTATTAGTCAGGATCTTATTATCCATTATATCAATATTAACATGTATCCTGCCTACGTCTTTTAGCTCACATGCCTCCCCGATGACATCAAAGTCGGCATTCTCACACCCGATTGTCACAGTATCTGCTATCTCAAGTCCGGTTGATACATCTTGTGTGGTTTTGACACCACAACTAAGTATGGTTTTTGAGTACTGTGATACATTTTTAATAACAGAATAATTATCACCTATTCCACGTATCAGGTTGAGGTCAGCGGCATATACTTCCTTAGGATGAAGTTCTTTAATAATATTAAGGGGATCTGATGTTTTACAGACACAACTATATTCACCAATCGGAAGGTAATGTTCACGCTGACCGCGAAGTGCATGCACTACTAAACTATTGAATATATCCAGCACAAGAATTGTACGCATCATATTATCAATTATTGTAACATGCTGCTTAAAGCATAAGTAGTTGTCTTTTTTACAGCATTTTTCTTCACATGCATATACTTTATAACAGAATTTGCCTATGATATTTTCACCATATATCTCCTTTGCCAGTTTATTAGCAAAAGTGATCTTCATATTCATGTCCTGGGCACTAGCAACATCATTCATACTTTCAAACATTGTTACAATCTCATTCCTGGATGAAATAAGTTTACCCATTGTCTTCTGCAGTTCTATTGCCATATCATTAAAAGCATCAGCAAGTTTTTCGATCTCGTCATTTGTTTTAATATTTATCCTTTTAAAACTACCATGAACCAGGTCCTTTGTTCCTCTGGTCAATTTATATATGGGTTTAGTAATGGTTTTGGTAAAATAACGGGTTAAGAAAATTGATAATATAAAACCTGAAAATAAATATACAAGGTAAATACCCAGTACTTTATATCCTTTATCAATATACGGCTGCTCCAGGATACCCACTTTGATCATACCTATAATATTTCCATCGAAATCTTTGATAGGTTTATAAGCAGTAACGTACCACTCATCTACCACAAATGCCCTGCCACCCCAGTATTTTCCTTTATTTAACACGGCATCATGAACTTCTTCTGAAACTCTGGTACTGACTGACTGCTCTTTCGTGTCTGTGGGAACAGTAGTAGATATCCTGAAATCATCCTGGTAGATAGTAACTACTCCAATATCATTGCTATTATAATTTTCATTCGGATATAGAGCATTCTGTATTTTATCTACGATCTTATTATCGCGATTTATCAGGTCACCACCATACAATACACCAATGATATTATCTTCATTGTCTTTGATTGGTGCTGCTGCCATTATAACCATGCATGTGTTTGAGATATTATCAGGTCCGGATTTTACTTTTGGCGTGTTATTAAATTCCATAGATGACTGATCTGCCATTAGTTTACGTTCTTTAAGCAGCTCTTTTTCAGTCATTATCTGGGTAGATGACACTGTCGTACCATTTAAGGCAGACCAGATCAGATTATGATCATATATAGAGTCCTGGGAAATTGTGGGATTTGCTGCCCTGACTATAACCAAACCATTCTTGTCAGTAACTGTGATGAAGTCAAGTTTGTACTTGAACCTTTCATTATAGATATTGACAAGATTAGTATATAGCAAATTAGAATCGTTATTAATAAGAGGAATACATATCCGTTGGGAA
>Ga0255445_1009_pt1 | contig 12836 bp, 16 predicted proteins | sample ANMaggSeSYBR02D6_FD_182629 | JGI IMG/M metagenome (GOLD analysis project Ga0255445, IMG submission 182629) | Sediment cell enrichment communities from methane seep in Santa Monica Basin, California, United Staets - ANME aggregate JGI... | ecosystem: Environmental > Aquatic > Marine > Cold seeps >... | reverse complement strand
ATTGTTTTCGTTAAGATCTTCCATGTATATGAATTCTTCACCCACTCCACTAACTGAACTGTATTTTTCTTCACCGTCCTGTGATACTGATATCCATACCTCTCCACCGTCAACATCGATCTCAAGTACTGTTATTGCAAAGCCCTCAGGAAGTAACAGAGGTTCGTCTGCTGTTAGCAAATGGGCATCGTTAATGTTCTCATTTATGATCAATTTGCTAAGGTACCAATCTTCAGTCTCGTTATCGACTATAGTATAATTATCACCAAGCAATACAATAAATGGGCACCCATCACGCTCATAGGCTAAAGTCCTGTATACAAAATTTGAATCGTTGATCGTTGAAACTGGGCCGTTAATCACGAAATCCAGACTTTCCATAGATCCTTCACAGTAGAATACATCAGGATAATCTGCTGCAGTAAGGTTCCATATAGTATCACCTTTAATGATATTCTTTTGCATATACGCATAATCCCAATAGTTCGTATTTTTAAGAATACCTCCGACGTCTTTATCTGTATCCAACCAGAATCTGAACTTCTTGCATATAAGATTAACAACTCCACCTCTTATCAGCTCGATTTTTTCACCGGTATCCAATTTTATTTGAAGACCAGAAGTACCAAATTCAGTTATAATGCAACCCTCAAAAATGTCTTTATCAGGCGTCTTAATTGTTACAACATCCGTTGATCTCATCGTTAGCCCGTTTATCTTGACAAAATTGGAATTCATACCCTGAAACACTGTTTCTATATTAAATCTCAGTACCCAGTTATCTTCATTATTATTTTCGTTAAGATCTTCCATGTATATGAATTCTTCACCCACTCCACTAACTGAACTGTATTTTTCTTCACCGTCCTGTGATATTGATATCCATATCTCTCCACCGTCAACATCGATCTCAAGTACTGTTATTGCAAAGCCCTCAGGAAGTAACAGGGGTTCGTCTACTGTTAGCAAATGGGCATCGTTAATGTTCTTATTTATGATCAATTCGCTAAGGTACCAATCTTTAGTCTCGTTGTCAATTATAGTAAAATTATTACCAAGCCATACAATAAATGGGCACCCATCACGCTCATAGGCTAAAGTCCTGTATACAAAATTTGAATTGTTGATCTCTAACCTGGGGCCGTTAATCACGAAATCCAGACTTTCCATAGATCCTTCACAGTAGAATACATCAGGATAATCTGCTGCAGTAAGGTTCCATGTAGTATCACCTCTACTGATATTCTTTTGCATATACGCATAATACTCACTTATTCCTATCTCGTTAAATGATACTTCCACATCAATACCTGCCGGGGTATTATTCGCCTGTGCCGATACTGTCGATACTGTTAAAAGAGTGAAAAATATAACAGTAAATACTATCAATATTCTTTCGGGTTTAAAATAATTTAAACACCTATACAATTTGTACTTGTCTTGATTAAATTCTATCATCCTATTAGACCCTCCAATCAAATTTTTATCATCAAAGATTAAAATCTGTTAATATGATATATCTCAATGATAATACATAAATATTTCGATTAATAGATATTTGTAATTATTTATACAATATCGAAATTATAAATAATTAATTGTTTTTCATCAGATTATAGTTCTTATGTTGTAGTTGCTATTTATCAGTGTGGTTCTTACCACAATTTGTATAGATACAACCATTACATCCAAAATGAACCGGTTACAGAGAAAACGGCAAGAATAGGCATCGAGTGATCACTTGTCTGATCGGTCTGACACAGGAAGAAGTGTATCGGATCAGGCGCAGTATTGCGGTCATGATTGAGTACGGTTATAACCGGGAGGAAAATATTATTAGTTTTTCTATTTTAAAAGTATATTCATCGGATAAGAATGATCCAATATCAGTAAGTATTAAAAGTAATGTTGTTTAATGTTAATGTTTGATTAAAGAAATATAATATACTCACCGTAGAGGTCGCAAAGAGCACAGAGATAATACAATGTCAAGACACAAACATCAATTCAAACAATCAAAATCTGATATTGTACCGGATGAGGCTAAACATTTTATCAAGACACTACGCCAGAACAGGCATGAGCTTGCTGGACGTTACAATGTAAACTATCTGGGATTATTTGGATCATATATACGCAATGAACAAACAGTAGGGAGTGATCTGGATATTCTGGTAGAGTTTGATAAAACGCCCAGTCTTTTTCAGTTTATCAGACTGGAAAATGATCTGGGCGATTTACTTGGAGTTAAGATGGATCTGGTAATGAAGGATTCGTTAAAACCTGCTATTGGAAAGTGTATCCTGGATGAGGTAGTATCGGTATGACTATAAAACGGCAATTTATAGACTACCTTATTGATATAATTGATACTATCGATAAAATTGATAATTTTACTCAAGGAATGGATTTCATTAAATTTACAGCAGACGACAAGACGGTATTTGCTGTTATTCGTGCATTAGAAATTATTGGTGAAGCAGCAAAAAATATGCCTGAATGTAAATTCAGATGGAGGAACGAAAGTCACAACAGTCGAACTCCAGGACGCAATTCATCACTGGCTGGAGGATAAACCCATCAGATGCCACGTATTGAGCTTAGCAGATATTCAAGAGGTAATTGCTGCATGGCTCCTGGGATAGTATAATACACAAAAAATCCTGAATCCGGCTCCCTTTAAATAATATCAGATCCTAAGTTGATAATGATAGGATGGCTCTTCAATTAATTGAAATATTCATTCCCTCAAAGGATGAATACCGTGTGAAAAATATCCTGCAAGATCTAAAAGTATTAGATATCTGGCAGGAACGATTCACAAAGGATCTGATCCATATAAAGATACTTCTTCCGATAGAAAATACCCAGGAAGTACTTGACCTTCTTAAGAAACAGATGTCCAGGGTAGAGACCTACAGGATAATGCTTATCCAGGTCGAGGCTTGCATTCCCAGGCCCGAACCGCCTGAAAGGGAGGTTCCCGAGGAGGAAGTACAGCCAAACGAACACAAACACAAGCCGAATTCAAAAACGGCCAGGATCAGCCGTGAGGAACTGTATTCAGATATTGACAGCACAATCAAATTATCAAAGATATTCATCTTGCTGGCTCTGCTTTCTTCGGTGGTGGCTGCTGTTGGTATCCTGCAGGACAATGTAGCTGTTATTATTGGAGCCATGGTGATAGCCCCGCTACTGGGTCCGAATCTAGCCCTGTCCCTTGCCACGACCCTGGGGGATATGGACCTGGCCAGGAGGGCCATGAGATCCAATATCACCGCAATTATTACTGTCCTGTCTTTTGCTGCTATTATGGGATATATGTTGAAATTCGAACCTGACATCCCCCAGATCATCTCCAGGACAAAGGTCGGTCTTGGAGATATCGTGCTGGCCCTGGCCGCCGGCAGTGCTGCAGCACTTTCGATGTCAACAGGTGTATCAAGTGCCATCATTGGTGTGATGGTGGCAGTGGCACTGCTTCCCCCGCTGGTTGTATTGGGGATGCTGCTGGGATCAGGGGACTGGGAACTGGCTGTGGGGGCGGTGCTGCTGGTGCTTGCGAACCTGATCTGCATCAATCTGGCCGGTGTTATGACTTTTTTAGTCCAGGGGATCCGTCCACGAAGAGTATGGAATGACGACAGGGCAAAGAGAGCTACCCAGATCGCCATAGTACTCTGGACACTGCTATTAGCGGGGCTTGTGGCTGTTATTTTGCTTTCACAAAAGGGTTGAGGGGAAAAACTATAGATATTTTCGCCTTTGTCCATCCGTATGGTTATACTCTCCCGCAACAACGTCCATATCAATCCGGACTTCTGAATGGCAGCTTATACAGGCCCAGTAGCTTTTTGAAATATAATTTCCCGCGCGATTTCCTGCGGTGTGATTAAACGAATCTCCCGGGGTATATCCAGTTGACTCATTACATAAGCTAAGATAGAATGCTCTATGGAGATTATCCGATTCATTTAACACTGCTCCCACATTGACTGTTGTTGTCTGTGCGCTAAAAAGATCAGGATCATTGAAAGTATTATTCCTGTTACCGTGACACCAATCATCATCACATGTACGTACAGTAATGGAATGTGCATTTTCATTGCCTGTTAAAGAAGCATTATGACAAAGATGACAAACCTCATTCTCATCGATAATAGTATTATTATTCTTATCCAGGCTGACTAACTTTGAAACAGAATTATTGGTCCATGTATCCTGGCTCCATGTCCAGACCTTATTTTCTACTGATTGAATTGTGCTATTGGAAGAATAATATTCAACACCACCAATGGCAAGATATGTGGTATAATTAGTATTATTAGCAGCACTGGCATGTGCCTGTCCTATTAAAGAGCTGATAACCTCATCATATTCTGCCACATGACAACGCTGGCATGTTACCTGATCATAATAGTTATGCTCCCCCATGAACATAGAAGCAAGATCAGGGATTGCAAATATACCAATTGATACCAGACCAAATATTAATAATAAGAACGGAGTGATGCGTTTCATGAAAATTCACCCCTACTCACTCAAAAAATCCCCTGGTATTATTATATAATTGAGCATCAGTACTCTTTATTATATAATGTGCTGACTGGTCTAATCCGCTAATATTATTATGGATCGTGATATTCCCTGTTGTTTCATCGTATTTGGAATGACAGTTTGTACAGTAGATATTTTTGGTAAGATCATGTTTCATATTCACATTATATTTTACATTTGAACTGGGATTATATCCATGACATGTGCAATTTATTAGTTTATGTTCGCTTAATGTGACATTGGCTGCTGATGCTGAGTGGCATTTACTACAGAACGATTGCGGATCTGTTTCACTCTTATAAAGATCATGACTGCCTGATAACATAGCACTTGCTATACTTATGATCAGCAGTACAGTGATAGCCACTATTATAATTTTTTTCTTCAAGATCAGTATGTTCCTGATCGTCAGATGAAAATTCATAACCCCACTAATAATATAATATATTCCTAAGTATATTATAATGTTTCCTTTTATTCAACGTACAGGAAAAATAACAAAATCCTCCCTTCGGTCGGATTTACTTGATCCTTTGTTGCCTTCATCAGGCACAGCGCTGGCTTAAGCAAGTTGAAAGCAAGCATTACTATGCCTTCGGGCGATTTGGGCTCAGCACATTCTTGTTGAAATACGCTGAATACAGAAACTTCTTTTAGTACTGGATTGGTTCACTGCTTATGGATCTTTTGACTTAGTCTCAGCCTTGAAATATCTTATCAAAGCGTAAATAACGAGGAGAATGATTACAACAATCACGCCCCATAATAGCATCTTTACGTAAAAGCTAATACTAATCGCAATTATTGCGAGGATCAAGAGAAAAATTTCTATACCAATTTTAGTCATTTTTTTCACCTTTTATGGTTTGATTTACATATATTACTATTTTTGGAGAGAAATAAAAAGTTCCTGTATCGTAGAAACCGAGTTTACCCGTAGGTGAAGTTTTGTAAGGGTCCATTGCAGCACCAACTTGCAGCAGATATTCTCCGTATTGTTCTAACGGCTGTGTTTCTAGAGCAAGAACAACAGATTCATCTTTATTTAAGACTAAATAATGAGTTGTAGATAGCTCCTCTCCCAAATAACTTGGTTGTTGAGTATAATTAATAAAATAAAAAATTAAGAAATCATGAGATTCATTTCTATAATTAGCTAAGAAAATATAACTAGTAATAGTCTCCCCCTCAGAAATATATGATACATTCCAAACCCTATTTTTCTTAAATGGATATGTATCTGATATTATCATTGCAATTGTGTCTGGAACTTTTAATTCAGAAAGATTTAGGATATCATATTGAGTTTCATTCTTGCTACTTGAATATAGTCTATATCTTCGGACGCTGTTGCGGTTGAATCACCGTAAAGATTATACCAATACGATCCAGAATCTTTAACTCCAGTGATGGTAACATCTAAATTATAAGTAACTCCAGATAATGTAGAAACTCCTGAACCATCTGAAATTACTAAGAACCCAGATGTACTGCTCTTGTTAGTAAGAGTTCCTTTGGCATTCTCCATTCTTAGATCCTTTTCTGGGGATTTTGCACATGCTACAGTTACAAAAGCCATGCCCAAGAACAGCATTGCTACAAACACCGCGCTTAATTTAATTCCTTTACTTTTCATGTTGTTTTACTCCTGTATTCTATTTCCCTCCTGAAGCCAGAAAAGCCAACTTTTAAATATAATCAAAGCCAATACTAATCTTGCCTTAGGGTATATGGTGTTCAATTGCTCTTTTGTTAGTTGGGTTGAACACCTTATGAATATTCTTATACACTCCCCATATATATATTTTTTGCTACGTTTTTCTTTTTACGTAGGAAACAATCAAATTAGAATAAAATCTTGCGTTTCTAATTTGATAGTTTGATTATAATCCCCTACGGTGCAAAAAAAGCATATAAAAATTCAATTTTTTTTTACAGTAGTATTTCCTTTAGTCTTAATCCCATGGATGGAAAAGCAGATGCATGAGGGACTATCTATTAAAGCTTCAGATAAACTTGAAGATCATATCACTATCTTTGGATACAATGAAATGGTTGAATCCCTTGTACATGAACTGGAAGACCTTGACATACCTTTCATTGTCATTGATGATAATGAACATCATATTAGGACACTACATGAGGATGAAGTCGAATGCTTATTTGGAGATCCAACTGATGAAGATGTCCTGATAAACAGTAGAATATGCAAAGCAAAATTATTGATAGCTAATTGCAGATGATAAGAATAATATTTATTATCTAAAATATGCAGGAGCCAATAGAGTTATTTCTCTGAAAGCATTATTGGGATCATTCATCGAACGAAAAACAATCGCTTCGTTAAATAATAGGATCATCGGTAGTACTCATTTCGTGACCGGGCTTGAGATCGCTGAGTTTCCTATTTATCACCGCAGTCCGTTACTTAAGAAAAGTATAAAGAAATCAAAAATAGGCGAATCTACAGGAGCAAATATAGTTGGAATATGGAAAGGTGGTACTTTATCCTTAAACCCGGGATCTGACGAAATAATTAAGAGGAACTCAATATTGTTAGCAGTGGGCAATAAAGAACAACTTAAGAAATTAAAAAGATTTACCCATTAATATTAAGGGATAATGTATGAAGAATTAGAGTATATATAGTATCTCCGAATAACTTCTTAATTTTACTTCAATTCCTGAGTTCGTTTTAAACGCTTTAATTTCAATTTAATTATAAAATATATTTCATTACTCGAATATATACTAAATACACCTATAAATTTTAAAAATAATAGGCTTTTCGATGAACACATAGAATGCAATAATATAGTATTATTTAATTCCGTCTACTGCTTATTCATTGAGTAATAAAGAGACCGTTCAGAGAAATGGAACCGTAGATGAACACAAATAAACACAAATAATGGTAAAATAATATATATTAGCACCACTGATTAAAATATCTGTGTTCATTTGTGTTTATCTGTGGTTAATTATGTTAATAAATCAGGAAAGGATAATAAAGGAAGTTATAAATAATATAAATAGGAATTCGCTACTAATCAATCTTCAATTAATTTTGATTATATTGTAATCTCGTATATGCGCGGTGAAGAATTGAAAGAAGTTTTCTGTTCAATATGTACCAAAAGTGTGTTGCACGATAAGAATATATAATAAGGTGGCCACCTCCATGACACAGCAACATGGGGATGCAGGTTGATGAAGCACCAGGGAGTCATCAATAATATATCCACATCTTATGGAAAAAATAAATGTACGGTGCAGTTGAGACTATGAAAAATGGATCTATTACTCGGAGATACTGATATAGAGAACCATGTTATAGTACTGGGTTATGGAGATGTTGGGCGTCAGGTTATTAAACATCTGACTAAAACAAGTGTATTGTTCGTAGTATTTGATTCTGATGATAGGGTTTTTTTCAACTGAAGCTTCGAAGAAGCTGAAGATTAGAAAATGTGAACGGAATAAGCATTTTCGATATATCAAGTTACACTTGATTTACTACAACAAATAAAGTTAAGTCATCCCATTCCTTTTAGATATTAATAAGAACTATACTTTTCACTAAAATATCTATTAGTGCGGAGAATTCATATGTACACCCAGAAATGTATACAATGCCAGGAAGAATATCCACCACAGAAGATTGTCTATACATGCCCCAAATGCGGCGGTCTGCTTGAGATAGTCTACGACTGGTCAGGACTATCTATCAACAAAAATGATTTTAACGCAATTCCGCTATCAGTCTGGAAATATAAGGCATTATTGCCGGTTAAGCGTGAACCCATATCCATCAATGAAGGTGGTACTCCCCTATATCTATGTGATCGTCTATCTGAGAAGATAGGTATTAGCAAACTCTATGTGAAGCATGAAGGACTTAACCCTACAGGCAGTTTTAAGGACAGGGGTATGACCGTAGGTGTAAGTATAGCAATGGAGCTGGGTATGAAGACCGTAGCTTGTGCATCTACAGGTAATACTTCAGCGTCACTGGCCATTTACGGAGCAAAGGCAGATATTCCGGTAGTGGTCATGCTGCCGGCAGGTAAAGTGGCCATGGGCAAAGTGGCTCAGGCCATAATGCATGGTGCTAAGGTACTAAGCGTTCGAGGTAACTTTGACAAAGCCCTTAAACTGGTGAGAGAGCTATGCGATAGTGAAGGATTCTATTTATTGAACTCTATTAACCCATATAGACTTGAAGGCCAGAAGACCATAGCTTTTGAGATAGCAGACCAGATGGGATGGGAAGTGCCTGACAGACTCGTATTACCTGTAGGCAATGCCGGCAATATCTCTGCAATATACAAGGGTTTTAAAGAATTGTATAACCTGGGACTGACAGACCGTATTCCAAAGATGACAGGTATACAGGCACAAGGTTCCTGTCCGGTAGTTAATGCATTCAAACAAACACAGAAAGATATCATAGCAATTCCTGATCCCGAAACAATTGCCACTGCTATTAGAATAGGTGATCCGGTCAATGCTGTTAAAGCACTGCGGGCAATATATGAGTCGGGAGGAGTATCGGAATCAGTATCAGATGATGAGATCGTAACTGCCCAGAAACAACTGGCACGTATTGAGGGTATCGGTGTAGAGCCAGCCAGTGCATCATCAATAGCAGGGCTTAAGAAACTTATACAAGAGGGAGTTATTGCAAGGGATGAGACAGTAGTATGTGTAACGACCGGGCACTTACTCAAAGATCCTGAAGAAGTGCTGAGTATCTGTGAAGATGCTATAGAAATAGATGCTACCGCAGAATCAGTTCGCAGGGCAGTGTTCCAATAATAATATATCCGGAGAATTAAATACTTTATAACATAATATATAGAGGTGGAGAAAATTGGAAAAAAATATCACATATTTCGAGCAGCCAGGAGAAGAAAATACCAAAGCTGTTGTAGCTGCGGTTAAGACAAGGGCATTGGAATTGGGTATCAAAGAGGTAGTACTTGCCAGCACTACAGGTAAAACAGGAGTAGCAATGGCATCGGCACTACAGGGTACGGATATAAAGACCATAGTAGTAACGCACCAGTATGGTACTACCAAAAAGGGACAGTGGGATATGGAAGATGAATATATCCCACAGCTGGACCAGATGGATGTAAAGATCGTAGCTGCATCACATTTATTCTCAGGCATTGAAAAATCACTATCTATTGGTACTGGTGGAATAAGCCGTGTAGAAATAATTGCTGATACTTTACGCAAACTGTTTGGCAAAGGTTTCAAAGTAGCTGTTGAAGTAGTCCTTATTGCAGCCGATTCAGGTGCAATATCCATGGAGAATGACGTTATCGGGATAGGAGGAACAGCTTACGGCGCCGATGTAGCCTGTGTCATCAGACCAGCACATTCTAATAACTTCTATGACCTCAAGATAAAAGAGATCATTGCCATGCCGAGAGAGAAGTGATCATTTAAGAAAATGTTCACTTCGTTCACATTTTTTGATGCTCTATTCCTCTGGAATGTCGGACGAAGATTCTATGAATCTTTTAATCCTCCATTCCTCTGGAATGTCGGTCAAGAAAATTCGAACGTTAGCAAGGATTTTGTTCGCCTACGGCAAAGTATATATCCACTTAAAATTAAGTGAATACTTGAAAAAACCATTTACTATATAAGGAGTGTTAATTACATATGAAACAATGGAGATCAGATTGGGGACTGCAGGGCAGAATGATGTTCACTATGTTCCTCTTAGCAGCAGTCTACCTGTTCTTCTTAGCATTTATTTATTCTTTAGTTCACTCACAAATGTTCATACTGGTATTTATTGGTGCGTTCATGATCATCCAGTATTTCTTTTCAGATAAATTAGTACTGATGAGTATGGGTGCAAAGATAGTATCAGAATCAGAAGCACCCCAATTACATGAGACCATTACCAGGTTATGTGCCATAGCAGACATCCCAAAACCCAGGATCGCTGTAGTAAATAGCGGCGTTCCTAATGCTTTTGCTACCGGCCGCAGTCCCAGGCATGCAGTAGTGGCTGTGACCACAGGTATCCAGCAACAGTTGAATCAACAGGAACTGGAAGCTGTTCTTGCCCATGAACTAAGTCATATTAAGAACAGGGATATGATGGTAATGACCATTGCCAGTTTCCTGTCCACAATTGCCTTCTTTTTAGTGCGGTATTTATTGTTCTTCGGAGGAGGAAGAAACAGGGAATCAGGCGGTATAATGGCTGTATGGGTGGTTTCACTACTGGTCTGGATATTAAGTTTCATATTGATCCGGGCACTATCCAGATACCGTGAGTTCGCAGCAGATAGGGGCTCTGCTCTTATTACAGGCAATCCTTCACACTTAGCTTCAGCTTTAATGAAGATCAGTGGCGTTATGCCCAGGATACCTTCTGATGATCTGCGTAAAGTAGAAGGTATGAATGCGTTCTTTATAATCCCTGCTATATCAGGTTCCTCCATTATGAGGTTATTCTCCACTCATCCGCCTGTAGAGAAACGTATTGCAGCACTGGAGCGTATCGAGAGAGAGATGGAGTTTTGAATGGGATTTCTTGATGCACTGCTTGGTAAGAGCAAACTTCCTAAACCAAAGGTAGACAGGCTCTTTGCCATTTCCACAGCGTATATCACCCTTGAGGTCAACCTCGGCCTTAAACCGGATCAATCCGCAGGTATCTGTTTCAAGCCTATGGAGTCCTCAAGGTATACAGCAGCCCGACTTGAGATTGAGGAATTATTACACTATAGCTGCCGTGAAACTCAAACAGAGTATAAGATCAAGAAAGATGAATATAATTATTTATGGGTAGTATTAAAAGACAAAGACTTTGAAGATCTGGTGACTAATATCCATTTAGTATCCCAGACCATGATCGAACACGGGTTCGGCGAACAGTTATTGTGTGCCATATACCGTTTTACCGGCGAAGGGGCAGTCTACTGGATATATAACTTCAAACAGGGTACATACTATCCATTTATCCCTAAAAGCGGACATAAGAGGGATAACTCTATGGAGTTCAGGTTAAGATCGGTAATAGAAAAAGAACTTCCTATTGAAAAAGAAGTAGAAAAGTGGTATCCGTTATGGGGGATACCGATCTAATACTATTTTTTGTATCCACTTCAAATCAGATGGTAAAAATGATAGACTCTCAACATCACAAGTCTAAATCTGTGTAAATCAGTGTTAATCCGTGTCTGAAAAAATTAAAAGACACAGAATAACACAAATTTGTGGTCACATCTGCATCTGATATATTCATTGAAATAACTGGATTTTGTTCATTTAATCTTCAATAAGACCGCTGCCGCTGAACACTTCCCTGGCTTCATCCAGTGTCAGGTCTTCAGGTGGTAAGAAAATATCTGATTCTATGATCTGGTTCGGATCAAGAGGTTCACCTTTTTCTTTAACAGCTTCAATAAGTCTGGCAAGCTCTTTGGTAAAATCCTTTTCATTTTCAGCAGCTATATAATCTACAATGCGGTTATCAATGATGTTTAGCTCATCTAACACACTGCTGGATAATTTATACTGCCCTTCACCCATAATTCTTACTATCATTTTCCTGCCTCCTTCTTGAGAGACTCAAGTTCGGATTCTATACTGCTGGTCGCACTTATTTTGGCAAGTTCTCTTTCAATATCATCTTCTCCACCTGTAAAGTCTTCCAGAGTACCTTGTTCTATAAGCTCATCCAGTGCAGCTGAGCGTGCTTTCATATCCTGGGTCTTTTCCTCAGACCTGTGTACTGCCATGCCCACATCAGCCATCTCCTCACTAATACCTGATAAGGATTCAGTGATCTTAACCTGTGCTTCAGCCGCAGTATACTGGGCTTTAATGGTTTCTTTCTTTGTCCTGAAACTTTCAACCTTAGCCGTCAGGCGCTTTTCAGCCCCCACTAACTTAGCCTGTTCCTTTTCCAGATCAGCGATCTGCACTTCCAGGCCCTGGACCTGGGTAAGCATACCGTTCTTCCTCTCCAGTGCAAGGCGTGCCAGATCCTCTCTGTTTGCTGTTATGGCATCCTTGGCCTGGGAGTTCAGCTTATCAATATTTTGGACCAGTTTTCCTCTTTGCAGTTCCAGCCGTTTCTTGGATGTAGTAACCTGTGCTACTCCGCGTTTAACATTTTGCAGCAGTTCAAGCTGCTTCTCATATGAGTAGTCAAGTGTTTCCAATGGATCTTCCGCCCTGTCCATTATTTTGTTCATTTTTATTTTTATGACAGTCCCCATTCGATTTAATAGACGCATTTT
>Ga0255445_1008_pt1 | contig 12837 bp, 12 predicted proteins | sample ANMaggSeSYBR02D6_FD_182629 | JGI IMG/M metagenome (GOLD analysis project Ga0255445, IMG submission 182629) | Sediment cell enrichment communities from methane seep in Santa Monica Basin, California, United Staets - ANME aggregate JGI... | ecosystem: Environmental > Aquatic > Marine > Cold seeps >... | reverse complement strand
ATGGTATCGTTAAACGCACTCACTTTCATACCTTTGCGATGTACGCAAACTTGCTCGGAAACCAAGTCGTCGAAGCAGATATTCATGCGGAGTCACTTACTCATGGTGATCGATCCATACCCGTAGTCGATGCCATCGCAACGGTAGATGATCAGGACAAAACATGGGTGATTGCTTGTGTAAACCGTCATCCTTCAGACGAACAGATCTGTCGCATTGTGATAAACGGAAAGGCTCTTGAAGGGTCATTTGATGTCACGATTTTGTCAGGTGAGAATGCGGAATCCTATAACGACATAGAGCATCCGAACCGTGTCATGCCCATAAAAACAGTATCATTGTTCGAGGAAGGCAACACATGCCTTCACCCCCACTCCCTGACTGTTATTAAAGTACCGTTTAAAGCATGACAATCTCACTGACGCGATAACATTCTGCCACTCATGAGGATTACTGCAGTTGAAATTCCAACTGGTTACTAATATCGGTCGGTAATTCTAGCGAGGTCTGGACAGGAGCCAGGATCACCATAATGCCCGAATGTTAAACTCCGTGCCTGTTGACTGGATATACAATATATTGGTGCCGCACTGAAAATCAAAGATTCCATTCAAATTGACATATGCAGCTTATTTCCCTATTCTTTCACAAAGTTTTTACCTTAAGGTGTCTCGCGGGCAAGCCTCAAACTGTTGGGCAGGGCAATAGCTTGATACGAGAGGTGAAGATATGATTTCTAATTAAATAAATGTCTGAGAAAAAGCATAGAAATGATAACGGCCAAGTTAGAGATGCTCCCGCATTGAGTTTTCGCGGCTTTCAGGGGGAGGCCGATTATCCACTTATTCTGTCAATCTTGATCGAGAGCACTCGGGCCGATCAGATCAGTGAAACAGTGTCGCTTGATGGTATTAGGCGCTGGTGTGCTCCTTCCAGCCGTTTTGATCCCTACCAGAATCTCTTGTTTGCTTTAAGCCATAGCACTGGTGGGGAACCCTCTGTCATTGGCTTCAGTCGCGTCGGTTGGCATACGGGAATGAAGGATACACGGCTCTATTTCCAAACGAGTTACCTGCTTCCAGAATGGAGAAATCGGGGATTTTTTTGGTCAGCGATGGTGCAGCACAACGAACGGCGATTGCTCGAAATTGCAGCCAGTCATCCATTCACAACTCTGTGCTTCTTGCAAGCGTGGGCGACGGACACCCAAGAGGAATGGATTTCTGTGCTGGAAACTGAAGGCTATCAGGCCGTGCGTCATTTCGATAACATGCTGTTCAGGCTGGATGACGTCCCTGACCGAGCAATGCCCGCTGGACTGCAAATTCGCCCAGTTCAACCAGAACACTACCGGAACATTTGGAAAGCACAAAAAGAAGTGCACCAGGAGCTCTTTGAGACCGTAGCAGAGAATTGGACGAAGCAAAGGTATGAAACTTGGCTGGCAAATCCATCAAATACTCCTCAACTATGGCAAGTGGCTTGGGATGGTGACCAAGTGGCTGGAATGGTACTCAACCGCATTAACGAAGCGGAAAACCAGGAACGTCGGCGTAAACGAGGTTACACAGAGCATATCTTTGTTCGTCGTGCTTGGCGACAACGTGGACTGGCTAGCGCACTGGTTGCGCAAAGCTTGCAGATTCTCAAAGCGCAGGGCATGGAAGAGGCGGAATTGGGTGTTGACTCCGAAAATGAAAGCGGAGCGCATGGGTTCTATAAAAGGATGGGTTACCAAACTGTTAGCACAGATATCTGGTTCCGTAAACCAATGGATATGAACTCGGGCACCGCCTAACCTGCACATGTTGACAGCACACCGATAGAGGGTTCTCGTCTGGTTGGTCGTGGTATTGATTCGGGTCTGAGGTTCTCAATATCTCCGATAGTTGCTATCTGGACTTAGTTGGCAACTATTAACTCTTCATGCCCGAATTGATAATCAGGAGCTGAGATCCACCTGTATCAATATGCAGGGGTGCCTCATCTTCAATTTTTGCCTTCCAGAATGCCATTCAATTTGACATTCCCAACCCATCTGCCATATTCTAATTGTCGTTTCATGTAAATATTATTCTGTTTCAGCCTTAATAGGATAATCAATAGATAGTGATGGGATAAGAATTACTCATTTTTAATACCCCGCGTCTTGCCGCGGAGGAAGTTACATTTAGCAAACTGGAGTATAATGATGCCTGACAAAACGCTTGAGCAGGACTTAAGAGAACGTGCGGCGGCCTTGCGCCGCCATATCCTGACCATGGCCTCAAATGGCCAGGTTATACATGTCGGCGGTTCTATGTCCATTATAGAAATCATGGCCGCCTTGTTTTTTCATTTCCTGGATGTTGAAGGCAAAAAGGGACCAACGGACCATTTTATTCTCAGCAAAGGCCATACGGTACACGCCTTTCACGCCTGCCTGGCCGAGCTTGGCCTAATCGATCCCGGTGAATTCTCCACTCTTGGCCGGATCAATACGCGCCTGGCTGGCCACCCGAGTTTGAAAGCGCCCCTGGTGGAATTCGCCACCGGATCACTTGGACACGGGCTCTCGGTCGGAATCGGCATGGCTCTGGCTGAAAGGCTTAACAAGAGTGGAGCAAGGACTGTGGTCCTCATGGGGGACGGTGAACTCCAGGAAGGCAGTGTATGGGAGGCAGCACTCTGCGCGCCGCGATTTGGTCTGGAGAACCTGATGGCCATTGTTGACCGGAACGGATTTCAGGGCAGCCATGCCGTGGACGATGTCCTGCCACTCGGCAGGCTTGAAAAAAAATGGCAAAGTTTCGACTGGAATACGCATGTTATAGACGGACACGACCTGGGAGCTATCTTGGAGATCTTCAATAAATTTCCTTCAGAAAGCGGTCCGACAATGATCATCGCCAATACCATCAAGGGCAAAGGTGTGCCAGCCGTGGAAGGAACCACGCGGGCTCACTATACGACTCTTTCCGATGATGAAATAAGTGAAGCTCTTGAGACCATGGGGGTGTCCTCATGCTAGGTTTTATCAGGGCTCTGATGCAGGGGCCGGTAATCGCGGAGCTGGCCGAGAAAAATCCTGACATAGTAGTACTCACTCAAGATATGGGAGGAATCGGTTCTTTTGCTGAAAAGTTTCCGGATAGATTTTTCGATGTCGGCATCAGTGAAGCGAACCTGATCGGTGTCGCCGCCGGGCTGGCGCAGGTGGGAAAACTACCCTTCGTCTTCGCCATGGCGCCCTTTATAACCATGCGAAGCTTTGAGCAGATTCGAGACGACTGCGGGTACAACCGCAATAATGTAAAGATTATAGCCCCCTGCACCGGACTGGAGACCGGGGCCTGGGGGGCCACTCATCATGCCGTGGAGGATCTAGCCCTTCTAAGGACCATTCCTGGTATGACCATCCTCTGCCCGGCAGATCCCGATGAAGGAACCCGCGCGGTCTTGGCCTCAGCCAAAATTGACGGTCCGGTGTATATTCGATTTGGATACATAGAATCCCTGGAAGGATATGAAGATACGTTCGAGATCGGAAAAGCGCCGGCTATAAGAGAGGGCACCGACGTGGCTATCATAGCCACCGGCGCGAGCGTGGCACAGGCCATCAAGGCACACGATATCCTGAAAGGAGACGGTCTTTCCGCCAGGGTGATCAATATGCATACCATTAAGCCCATCGACCGGGAGGTTATCGAAACGGCTGCTAAGGAAATCGGGCACATAATCACTGTCGAGGAGCATTTCGTCAACGGCGGGCTTGGAGGGGCCGTGGCTGAAGTCATGGCCGAGTTAGGCCATGGACGGCTGGTCAGACTCGGTCTACAGGACGAGTTTGTTATGGAAGTGGCCTCTTATCCTGAAATTCTGGGGCTCGTAGGTCTGGATGGTGAGAGTATTGCCGCCTCCGCCAGGACCATGCTGGAATAGCTTCAAGCGAATAACCTCAGTTAACTCGAATATTTAAACAATACCACCGGTAGTCTTTACTGAGTGCTGAGATGTTCCAGGTTACTTTCCATGCCCGTAATATGGATTTTTAGGCCATCCCTTCCCACGTCAATATAGTGTCATTCAAAATCCAGCTTTCCTTGGAAAAAGGCTTATGAAGGCCAAATAATTTGACATCATTTAAGAACCCGGCTATCCTGGTAGACCTTAGAAAATTGTTGCCTATTTCAAGCGTTTCGGCTGTAATTTAATAGATTAAGTAATATTTTCAGATAGTTATGTGCCTTACTTTCGAAGGGTAAGATATGTCTGTCACCAAGACCGATATAATTAGCAGGATCTACAATCAGAACGGGGTATCAAAAGCTCAGGCCACCGAAATAACAGAATCGCTTCTAGAGATCCTTAAGAATACCCTAGCCTCTGGTGAAGACGTTCAAATTTCCGGATTCGGTAAGTTCCGTGTGAAAGAAAAAAAAGGACGGATTGGTAGGAATCCCCAAACCACACGGACAATGATGCTGAGAAATAGAAGAGTCGTGACGTTCAAGTGCTCATCTGTGTTGAGGGAAAAATTAAACAGCAGGAGCTAACCCGACCCTTATCATTCTTGGTTAAGGATTCGGGAGGTCGAAAAAATTCTTTGGGTAACAGGTGGTCTGTGTCAGGGAGATGGTTTTTTCAAATTTTCCATTATTCGATTTTCACCTTATCTTACAATTTGTATCCGAGCTCATAATCCTACGGATCGAGTAAATAAAGAGGGAGTTGATATTGGGTGATAAGTTAAGTCGCAATGCTGTTAGAGAAATCCGGGAGAAACTCCTCCTTAGTAAGGCAGAACTTGCGAGAAAAGCGGGAGTTTCGCCGCTGACCATTGATAGGATTGAAAAAGGCATGAGCTGTCGTCTGGAGACTCAAAGAAAAATCATCTTAGCTTTGGGATATAAAATCTCGGATAAGGACAAGATTTTCCCAGATAATTAAACTCAATAAAACCCATAGAATGCTAGAGTCGTGCGATACATGGCTGATGCAACATAATTCAGAGTGACTGTGAAATCGAATATTTGAGAAAGGATAAAAAATGGATACGGATACTCCCATTTCTTTATATGACCGGATCACCAGCCTTTTACAGCATCTCAAAATTAATAGCGCACATTTCTTGGGCTGTGGGTTTGAATGGCAAGACCTTGCAGAAAAAAATTCAGAAGCTTTTCTATCACTTAGCTTGGTATGCCCGTGGGGTTTTGATCCAAATAAAGCACAAGCTCTTGCATCTCGGTTATTAGTGATACAGGGTGATCTTGGTTTAATGGCTGAGAGGACTAAACGGGCACTGAAAGACATGCCCAAAGCGACATATATCATTCTTCCAGGCTATGAGGGTCAATTATGGGATGACATAGTAGATGATAAAAAGGATGAAATAAGTTCATCATTGCTGAATTTTTTACGCCGTATTGACAAACAAAATAAAGCATACACTCCAGTAGTCGAAGGTTCAGGTAAAATTTCAGGGATCCCCTATGAAATACAGGGTAGCGGTCCACCTATTGTTATCCTCCCAATCGGACTGGCTCCCTCTCAGTGGGAGTCGATTTTGCCAATGCTGCATGAGGAATATTGCACAATAACGTTAGGAGGTTCTTTCCTAGGCGGCATAGGGTTTCTAGAAGCCCGTGCTAGTGAACCCGGCTACCTAAGAGTAGTTGAACGGGTTATCAATCAAAAGGAATTAAATGATGGAGATGAGTTATTGGATGTTGGTTGTGGTTCAGGAACCATTGAGCGTTGGCTTGCACGATACATAGATAAAGAAATTAAAATAACAGGAGTAGACAAAAATAACTATGTTCTTCGAGAGGCCCGATCATTGGCTGCCAAGGAGGGTTTAGAAAGGGTGATTAAGTTTAAAGAGGGTGATGCCGAAAGCCTTCCGTTTCCTGATAACGAATTTACGGGTACTATGGGTTTTACTTTCTTAGAGGAGGCTAATGCAGACAAATCATTGAATGAAATGATAAGGGTGACGAAACCTGGAGGTTGGGTGTCTGCTGTTGTGCGCGCACAGGATTTACCACTGCGGTTGAATATACCCGTGCGTGCTGAGTTAAAAAGTAAAATGGAGATTCCGATGGGGGCTGGCGTTGCACCTCATGGGTGTGCCGATGCCAGCTTGTACACGAAATTCAGTCAATTTGGGCTTTCGGATATTCAAATGTTGCCGGACAGTATCGTATTTTCAAACCACCAAGCAGATGTTGTGCAAGGGTTTTTGGGAGTAATATTGGGTTCATTTACTCCCGAAGAGGCTGATGAATGCCGAAATGCAATCGTAAAGGCAGTATCGGAGGGCACTTTCTTCCTTGCACAACCGGTGCACTGTGCTGTGGGCACAAAGCTCTAAAAGTTCAACTTGCGCTATGTTTCCAATACCAACGATAGTTGTTATGTGGACTTGGCCAGGAACTACTTTCTTTCCATGCCCGAAATAGAAACTTCGCCTCTTTACCCACCTACCCCTAGATATGGTATGACCTTATCACAGACCTTATAAACCAAAAGTCTATTCAAATTGACATCCCTATCCTATCTGGCTATTCTTCTATTAACTATGTGTAACTTCCAGCTTTTTCGCGAAATGTAACAACTACCTGCGAGACTGTCGAAAAATGTAAATAGACAACCTCTTTTTTTCTATATTCGCCTTCCATCATGCCCTAAGAGTTTCAACCTTATTTTCACATAATATATTGAAATAATTATAAAAATACTTGATTCGAGAGGTGTTTTATGCTATAATTATGCATAAAAAATACAAGTATAATCGGTAGGAGATATGGCCAAGTATAAGAGCTACGACTATTCGCAAAGAGTTATGATTCCCATTTCACTCGATGATCAATTAGTGCCAGGGACATTCGAATTCGCGATACATACACTGGTTGAGACGCAGATGGATACATCCATTTTTGACGTCCGCTACCGTAATGATGAAGTAGGCCGCTCAGCCTACGATCCCAAGGTGCTTCTAAAGATCATTCTATTTGGCTATTCACGCGGCTTAACCACTTCCAGAAAGCTAGAACGTGCCTGCAGGGAGAATGTAATTTTCATGGCCTTAACATGTGGCCAGCAGCCGGATCACAGCACCATTGCTGCCTTTGTATCCAGTATGAAAGATGAGATCTTTCCACTTTTCAGGGACGTGCTGATGGTCTGCGAGGAATCATCTTTGCTTGGGGGAACCTTCTTTGCGTTGGATGGCTGTAAGATTCCATCCAACGCTTCCATGGATATGAGCGGTAAATTCTCTGACTTGGAAAAGATGAAGGAGAACATAGAGAAGAAGGTGAAACAGTTACTCGAAGAGCAAGTAGATGCGGACCAGAAAGATGATGAGGATAACGAAGCACCGCCTGGGAGCTCGAATCGGGAGAAACAGATTGAGAGATTACAAAAGAAGGCGGGGCGTATCAAGGACTGGCTAAATGAGAACGAGCCCAAGATCGGGAAACAGGGCCGAGAGATAAAAAGCAACATAACTGACAATGACTCTGGCGTGATGGTCAGTTCTCATGGGACATTTCAAGGCTATAACGGACAAGCTTTCGTGGACTCTAAGCATCAGGTGATTATTCACGGTGAAGCTTTTGGAGTTGGCCAGGATCACCATCTTATTCCCCCGATGATTGACGAAGCAAAAGAGAACATGAAAGCCATTGATCTCGGGGATGATTACTTCGCTGAAAAGGTTTTTACCGCCGATGCTAGTTATAGTAGCACAGTCAGCTTAAAGAAATGCCAAGAAGAGAGGCTTGATGCCTATATCCCTGACAGAGTTTTCCGGATGCGAGATCCAAAATTCAAACGGAGAAAATGGAAGTCGATGCGATTTCCCTTGGAGGCTTTTCAGTACCATGAGGAGACTGATACATATATCTGCCCAAACGGAAAGGCCCTTAAGCTCAATTTTAAAACGGTTGAAGTCAATGGCATTATTTACCGAGGATATCGGGCGGATGAAAAAGACTGTACTAGCTGTAAACTAAGAGAAAAGTGTTTGAGGAAAGGAAGTGCACGTCAAAGAAATTTAAGGGTTCCTGTAGGCAGTGTCATTGGAAATTTGACCAAAATGATGAAAGCCAAAATCGATAGCGAGAAGGGACGCAAGATTTACCCACAACGTTTAGCCGTTGTAGAGCCGGTGTTTGCCAATATTAAGACTCAGAAAAGGATGGATCGCTTTACTTTGAGAAGTAAAATCAAAGTGGACATACAGTGGATGCTCTACTGTATGGTTCATAATATTGGTAAGATCCTCAAAAACTGTCCCGACTATGGGGTTACATGATGGGAATTGAGGAGAATTGGAGGATCTTCTCGAGCTGAAACCGATCACTCAATAAAAATCCATTGTAAAAAGACTCAAAATTCAAATCAGTCAGAAAAATCGAAACGGAGAAGTGTATGGCGCAGGTTTTTCGACAGTCTCTGCGGTAGTCATAACACTTCCAATCCCCCCGAATAATCCTCTTTTGAGTTAAAACGGAAGAACTCGAATCCGCATGCGATAGCCAAAAATCGGGACTGTATCCATTATATAGGAAGCATTGAAGGCGATGATATTTCCCACATTGTAAGGCCTCCTTTCCATTTACCGGCCATTCCCCCTTCTGAGCGAGGGGAATGACTCTCGGAGGCTGATATGAATGACAACCAAAATCCAGGAAGTACTGAACGAGATCCTGATCCGTTTTGAGAAAGGGGATATTCCAGAGGCGATTGCCTATGGCACATTTCCGATACCGGATATACCGTCTTCCAATTGGTCTTTTCTAAACAGGACCCTAATGTTTCTTGCAGGTACTGTCGATGGCCGTGGATTCCGGCAATGGCAACTAGTAAATAGGCGAGTTAGAAAAGGTGCCAAGGCCTTTTATATCCTGGTGCCTAGAATCGTTAAGTGCTCTGTCGAAGAGGTAGCTGGTCCCGAGGTGCTTTCAGGTTTTTTAGCCAGGCCAGTCTTCCGCCTAGAAGATACTGAAGGAACGCCGCTTGATTATGAACAGCAACCACTGCCTGAGTTACCCCTGATTGCCAAAGCAACCGAATGGGGCATTTCAGTTAAAACCATTCCGGGGAACTACAGATACTACGGGTACTTTTCTTCAGAAAGGAAAGAAATTGGCCTGGCGAGCAAAGAAGAATCCGTATTTTTCCACGAACTCGCCCACTCAGCACACAATTTAGTTCTACAGAAAAAGAACCGAGGCGGAAAACAGACCGGGATAGCGGCAGTTCCTGATTGGGAAAAAGAGATTGTCGCGGAACTATCGGCCGCTGCCCTTTGCCGAATCGTAGGCAAAGACTCAAAGCACCTCGGGACCAGCTACCAATATATCAGGCACTTTGCAGAAAAGGCAAAATCATCCCCAGTTTCCGCCTGTCTGAAAGTCATGAAAGAGGTTGAACAGGTACTGGGTTTGATTTTACGGTAGACAGTGAAAGCCCACACTCCGTTCCGTTTTAAAAAGAACGGAGCGTGGTAACAATGGACCTAAGCAAAGAAAAATATGAACCGAATTTTAGAATAAGCAGAGTGAGGATTTTCCGCGAGGGGAATTTTGCGTATCAGTTTGTCGTTCAGCATACCGGCCGGTTTAATCTACAGGATTACGAGGAACTTGAATTGGAAGTTAGATCAGCGAGGTTAGTAAAGAAATAATGACCATGTTGGCCAGTTGATGAGTAGATTCCGAGGGAGCCAGCAAAAATAGAGGCCTCTTCTCCGGGGTAGGAAGAGGCCTTTATAAATTGAGGGCTAAATGGAGGTGATATAAATGCTAACACAGACAGTACAAAAACCAGCCTCAAGCAGGCAAAGAGCATATATAAATAGATTGAGAACCCAGTTAGAGGAGCAAACACCCGAGACTCAAGAGGAGATGAGCAGCTTCGAAGCTTCGAAACTGATAGGAGAGCTTCTCAATAAAGCCAGAACAAATGGCTCAGTTGTCAGTCAATCATTGAATGGCGGAATTAACGAAGCCAGGTTAGGCATGGCAATGAAAGAATGCTTCAGACTCCAAACCCGTTATGGGATTGATGTTTGGGATACAAAGCGGAAAAACTTTATCAGGCGGGCGATTGAGACCAATTATCTCTTTTCAGAGATTGTTGAAATGGTCAAACACGGACACCAGATTAAAGAAAAAGGGGCCAGTGGCGTTTTTTTGAATGGCCCTGTTAATGATGAGCTCGATTAAATGGAATTTTTTCGGGATTCCCGGAATCGGATAAATCCTGGTAAATCCGAAATACCCCGGAAAATCCTGGAAGACCCTGGAAAAGCCTCAGATTGTATGGAAAAGGTAGGAACGGTGTGGGAATTACCGGAAAACCTTAAATCGGCGTGATGCGCATATTAATTTCAAGGTTGAGAAAGATGCGAAAAATACCAACAATCAAACATAAAGGGAAACGTTATTACCCTATATTATGCGGCAAATTGAACAAAAAGGCGCTTGACCGTCACATAACTATTTAATATAATTCTGATATTCTTGTTCATGTGGTGATTATGTGATACACGGATATGGTAAAGGGAAAAAGGAAGCCATATGGCTGTGTTTCAATCAATCAGGTTTTGGGAATCAGCCCGAGGTATAGCATATTACAAAAGTGCAGATGAATAGTGTCGAGAAAACATTTAAGGAGGAAGGATAGTGGACTCAAGAGCATTGGTTTTATACTGGAGTCAGGGCGGGAACGGCTCTGTAAAGTAATTTGTGTAAATGCCGAGGATTAAATATTAGTATTCCTTTGTTTGAGGTTTGAGAGCCATTCCTCCGCCATCAGCCTACTTATATTAGGGCATGGGCAAGAAGCCGTAGTCAAGGCCGCGAAAGCGCCCGAAGGGTTTAGCCTTGAAAGCGGCTTTGCGCATGCTATTCTTTTAAGGCTCATGGCGATCATCATATTGCCTCAAGCCTATCCTGATATTCAATAACAAAACGATTTAATGCCGCTTTCCAGTTTCTGATAGGCATAGTCCATTTTTTCGAGATATTTTTCAAAGCCAGATAAAACAGTTTTATTAGAGATTCGTCGCTAGGGAAGACCCCGCGGGTTTTACTGATTTTCCTTAAACTACTGTTCAAGGATTCAATAGCATTGGTGGTGTAGATTACCTTTCGGATATCTTCCGGGTAGGCGAAAAAGGGTATAATGGCCTCCCAGTTGCGTTGCCAGGACTGGCTGATGGTTGGATATTTAGTGTCCCATTTTTCAGCAAAAGCAGCCAGGTTGAGCGAGGCTTCATCTTCGGTCACGGCCCGATAGATATCCTTAAGATCAGCGGCAACGGCCTTGCGGTCTTTATAACTTACGTATTTTAAGGAATTACGGACCATGTGGACGATGCAGAGTTGAACCTTGGTTTGAGGGAAAACGGCCTCAACCGCCTCGGGAAAACCTTTTAAGCCATCTACGCAGGCAATAAAAATATCCTTCAGACCACGGTTGGAAAGCTCGGTTAGAACACCCAGCCAGAATTTGGCCCCTTCATTCTCGGCGATCCAGAGACCGAGTAGTTCCTTATGGCCTTCCATGTTAACGCCCAAGGCCAGGTAAACAGCCTTGTTCTTGATCTGACCATCGTCGCGAACCTTTCCACGGAGTGCATCAAAATAGACGATTGGATAGACCTCATCAAGAGACCGATTCTGCCACTCTTTGACCTCGCCCATAACGGCATTGGTCACATTGGAAATCAATGTCGGTGATACTTCGACTTGATATATCTCCTCCAAATGACCCTGGATTTCTCGAGTACTCAGTCCTCTTGCATACATTGAGATGATTTTATCGTCGAAACCGGTAAAACGAGTCTGGCCCTTGGCTACGATTTTGGGTTCGAAGTCGCTCTCTCGATCTCGAGGTACTTTGAGATCCAGGGGACCGAAATCACTTTTAAGGCTTTTTTGACTGTGTCCATTACGATAATTGTTCTTTGTTTTATGGGATCTATCGTTTTTTTCAAATCCCAGATGCGTAGTCAACTCACCCTCTAAAGCTCGCTCCACGAGCCGTCGAGTCAGCTCTTTTAGAATTCCTTCCTCACCTAATAAATCCTCAGGGTTCTTGTACCCCTTCAGCAGCTCGTCTATCAGTTCGTCTTTTATGACCATGATACCTTCTCCTTTCATTTCTTATTAGCAGGTATCGGTCATTTACACACTTTAGTTTACATACTCGCGGGAACACCCGCAAGGCGGCGGAAACGATTCATAACATGGTTGAATCTTTCGGTGTATCGTCTGAAATGATAGAAATTGAATCTGACCTGGAAGTGGACGCGCTTTCGTATCAATTGATTTTTTTAGGAGCGCCCGTACATTTTAACCTCGCGCCCAAACCAGTTATGAATTTCCTGCAAAAATTCAGAAGCCGCGCTGCAAACCAGCCATCCGCACCGGAAATACCCGGGCATTACGCCGCCGTTTTCTGCACTTACGGAGGAGGTCATACCGGAACAGCCGAAGCTCTTCCACTTCTCAAATTCATGGGGCAGATGCTGGAGCATGAGGGGATTCGTGTTGTTGAGGAATGGCCGGTTGTTGGGGATTTCCCCTCAATCAACGATCCTTTTTATAACACCGCCGGTCGCATGGGTAATATTCTCGGTCGACCGCACAAAGCCGATCTTAAAGACCTGGGCGGCCAGGTCACCGGTCTTCTCCGCAGATTGCAAATCAAGCTGAGAATCGAAGATAAAATGGAACTGAAACGAGGAATGTGAGATCCACCGTCAACGAGGCTAACGAGACAGTGAATGTAAAGGGCGTTTTTTTCGATCTTTATGGAACGCTTCTAGTCTATGGCGAT
>Ga0255445_1007_pt1 | contig 13713 bp, 9 predicted proteins | sample ANMaggSeSYBR02D6_FD_182629 | JGI IMG/M metagenome (GOLD analysis project Ga0255445, IMG submission 182629) | Sediment cell enrichment communities from methane seep in Santa Monica Basin, California, United Staets - ANME aggregate JGI... | ecosystem: Environmental > Aquatic > Marine > Cold seeps >... | reverse complement strand
ATACACTCAATTGCCACAAAATATCGTTGGCATGAAAATTATCGGTTAATGTCGCGCCAGCAAGTAATTGATTTTTAACTTGTTCAATCCAATTTTCGCTGGTTGAACGTTCTTTATATCGTTCATGTAATCCGAATCCATCCAGGGCTAAGTTGCTGCAATAGCAAGCGTATTCATACTGAGGAACAAATTGTTTTTCACCCAGGAAATCAACTTCAATCCATTGGATGAGTGTTCGGATGGCTTTAAATTTTCTGGTTTTACTCCAAAGATGGGCTTTGTATTCAAATTCACAAATGGCAATATTGGGGTTATCTTTCAGGATGTTCCAAGTTTGACGCGCTAATAACTTACTTAAATTCTTTAACTTAACCTTGAATAGATATGTCCAGCCCAGGCTCTCTAACAAATCAAATAATGCGCCAGAAAAAAAGCCGCTATCGGCTCTAAAAAATACATACTTAATATTGGATGGCAAAATCGCGACGGTTTGTTTTATAAACTCACAAATACCATTTGAGGTGTAAGCCGAACCGGTTCGAAACCAACTATTTACGACGATTTTCATTTCACTTACGAATGCTAATAAAGGATGGTAGCTTTTGGCCCCCTTTTTATGGCTATTAAAGCCCTTTTTTGCGCCTTTCTGATTTCCATAAACGGTTTTTACAGTCGAATCAACATCGATTGTAATGCTTTCTAAGTTACTTTTTTCCAAAAAGTTACTTGTTAAACCAAATAAATGCTCTTGAAGTTTAATCGCACCGGCTTGTTCCAATTGTTTAAGTCGAACACCTATTACATCTTTATTTAAACCAATTGGTAAGCCTAATAACACCATGACAAGCGAATCGCATGTAAATGTTGCGATTTTAATCACCCTGTTTATACCAACAAATGATGCGAGTACTATCGCTAATAATACTTGAGCATTGCTGAATTTTGACGAATTATGCATAGTTGTTGGAAATAATTCATTTAGTTCTTGACCTAAGTGCAATTTATTTATATATATCATTATCGGAGAAAGACCTGCGTAGTTCGTTAATTGAGTCCCGGTAAATGAACTCTTAATCGTCTTACTTTTGAATTCTGCGGTCTTTCTTGTAGTATCTTTTTTCATCGCTAAAGTGACCCTTATTTTAATTTGATTTGATTGTCTAACAATCTAAATATAATAAATTTATATCACTTTAGCAAGTGTTTTATTTTAGAATTTTAGGTAACATTTATCCTGAATTATTCCTAACGCAGACAAGCTGCAATTGATTATTGATTATTGAATATTGAAAAGCGTAATGAAAATGGGAAAACTTTTGCAAAAAAAACGAAGATTTAACTCTCAACAGACTAACGCAGGCAAGCTGCAAACTATAGATTAAAACAAAAGATTTAAACCGCTAATTGCGCTTTATCATTAGTAATGCAATACTAATTTTAAAATTCACGGAAAAAATCGTGGCTGTTCGCTGGCGTACACTGATTGTAATGCCAGCGGATACTTTAATTGCATCCTGTTTAAATATTTTGCTCTAATTTCAAATAAAACAATGTTGGTACAATTGTTGAATAAATGACTCCGGATTACCGGCGTTTTCTGTTTCTGAAAATGGATAGTTTGAGATACGAGTGATTCGATTGATTATTGTCTATTGCTTATTGAGAAATTAGAAAAAAATTATCTCAAAATAGTATTTATAATTTCAGAATTCAATCTTCAATAGACAATAATAAATAATCAATTAAGAGGTTAATCATGTTTAAAAATTATTTGAAAATTACCATTCGAAATTTAATCAAACACAAACTCTATACTGTGCTAAATATTTCCGGGCTGGCGATTGGAATTGCCTGTTCAATATTTATTCTGCTCTGGGTTAGTGATGAATTAAAATTTGATAAATACCACGAAAAAGCCAACCAAATTTACCGTATCATCACACGATCCACTGAAGATGACAAACAGGGGGCAATTCAACCGGCTGTTATGTTAACTCATTTTCAAAGCGAGTTTCCGGAAATTGAACAGGTAGTGAGATTGCACATTGGAGGCGAAAGCATTATTAATCATGGTGATCTACGATTCGTTGAAAACGGATTTCTTTTTGCGGATGCGGATATTTTTGATGTCTTTAGTTTCCAACTTGTCGCCGGCGATCTAAAGACGGCATTGCGAGAACCCTTTTCAGTCATTCTCACGGAAACAACCGCGAAAAAATATTTTAATGATCGGAATCCCATCGGAGAAATCATCAGCTATGAAAATGAACACGATTTCACTGTTACCGGGATTATGAAAAATATTCCTTATCATTCCCATTTTCGATTTGATTTTCTGGCTTCAATTTCGAGCATGAATACGATTAATAATTACATGATGACCGATTGGCGGTGCTCTGGAACCTATTACTACTTTATTCTGCCTGAGCATGCACAAAAGGCGGATTTGGAAAACCGTTTAACTGCTTTATTTAAAAGAGGGAAGGATAAACATAGCACTGCGGGAATCAAACTCGTTTTAGAGCCTTTAACCAAAACCTATCTGCATTCCACCAAAACAGTCTGGGACATTGGTCAACACGGAGATATTTCGTATGTGTATGGATTTTCAGCAATTGCTTTTTTGATTTTATTAATTGCCTGCATCAATTACATGAATCTTGCCACCGCACGCTCCAATTTACGGGCAAAAGAAATCGGGCTTCGAAAGACATTGGGAGCGAGTCGCCAACAGATTATAAAACAGTTCATGGGAGAATCTTTTATCATTGCTTTGATGGCGTTTGTTGCAGCCATCGTACTTGTTGAATTGCTGCTGCCTGTTTTTAACAACATTACTGCAAAAGCATTAACCTTTAATCTGTTTTCCGATTTAGCCCTTACAGGATGGCTGATTCTAATTCTTTTGTTTGTATCCGTAATTTCCGGTGGCTATGCAGCCTTTTTCCTCTCGAAACCTCAACCGCTGGATGTATTGAAACCGGTTGTAAGCTCCCGGGGATCGAATAATAAGAGCTATCAATTTAACTTACGGTCAGTACTCGTTTTGCTGCAATTTGGTATTACAATAATGCTTATTATCTGCACCCTGTTAATCTATAAACAGATGCGATACATTGGTCAGGCCCGGTTAGGTTTTGAGAAAGAACAAATTGTCGTAATCAGCAACCCATGGAATAACTTTAATGATATGAAAAGCAGGTATGAACGGTTTCGCAATACTGTTCAACAGCATTCTAAAATCCAATCCGTTTCGGCCGCGTTCAACGTGCCCCCGGGAAACATTAACAATTCAACCCGGGCATGGATTAAGGGAACCGGGCAAAATGCGGATGAATGGTTTGGCCTTATCGCGGTGGATTATGATTATCTGTCTATGATGGGGGCTGAATTTGTAGAGGGAAGAAATTTTTCGCAGGATTTTACCACCGACAAATCACAAGCCGTGATCATTAATAAAACTGCATTGCGAGCGCTAGGTTTAAAATCCTCTAACCGCGTTCAATTAACCGGGATTAATAATACGGGTGATGAACCGCAAACCATTATCGGGGTGATCAAAGATATGCATTACAAGTCCATGCATGAACCGGTCCGTCCGATGATTTTTTATCTCAAAGACTGGTGTGCCGCGAATATTATCGCTAAAATCAATGCAGAAGATATCCCGTCAACAATAAAATATCTGCGAGACCAATGGGGTGTCGTTGCACCGGATTGGCCATTTCAATATTACTTTGTTGATGAAAAATTCGACACCTTTTACCGGGCTGAACAACGTGTAAGCCTGATCGTACTGATCTTTACATCCATCGCTATTTTCATTGCCTGCCTCGGACTTTATGGACTGGTCTCGTTTACGGCTGAACGTCGCACCAAAGAAATCGGCATCCGCAAAGTACTCGGTGCATCTGTATCGGGAATTGTTGCCCTGCTTTCAAAAGAATTTATAAAATGGGTACTGGTTGCAAATTTCATCGCCTGGCCCATCGCCTACTACGCCATGAACAAGTGGCTGCAAAATTTCGCCTATCGAATTAACATTGACTGGTGGACATTTTTGCTGGCGGGTGCGCTGGCGCTGGTGATTGCTTTGCTGACGGTGAGCTATCAGGCGATTCGGGCTGCGACGGCGAATCCGGTGGAGGCGTTGAGGTATGAATAATAAAAAATCATGAGTTTAACTTAATTTTTATTCCATTTTTAAGAATTTCATTTGCAAAAGGATTCGAACTTGTAAATTCATTTTGATCAAAAAGATGAGGTTCAACAATAGTCTCATTTTTTCGGCGCAATATCATTGATTTAACTTCCATATCAAAAGAATTTGATAATTTATTCAAAACAATTGCCAAATCAATATCACTATCTTTATGATAATTGCCTTTTGCATAAGAACCGAATATATAGGCGTTTTTTATATTAAATTCATTATCCAATAAACGGAATAAATATTTTTTTTCTACTATTTTCATCATCCTTATTCATAAATAATTTTTATTCCTTTAGAATATTATTAATTTTAGTAACTATTCAGGTACCGTTGCCTGAGCTTGTCGAAGGCAACATTCTACCCTTCAAATTTGTAGAATTAGTGTAAAAGCCGCCCTTCGACAGGCTCAGGGCTCGGAGATGCTGAGTAGTGACTAATTTTAATTAAATATATCAAAAATTTCTTATGAAATCAAGACTTATATTTTTAATTTTGCAATACGAACAAATGGCTGCAAAATTTTGCTTATCGAATAAATATTGCGTAGTGGACATTTTTACTGGCGGGTGCGCTGACGCTGGTGATTGCTTTGCTGACGGTGAGTTATCAGGCGGTTCGGGCAGCGACGGTGAATCCGGTTGAATCACTTCGTTACGAGTGAAAAAATCCGCGTTTTTTTTTGGGTGGATGGAGAGTTTGAGATACGAGTGATATTGTCTATTGATTATTGACAATACAATAGTCAACTGTACCTCAAACAAGCGACCTGTCGTGTTATGCTACTGATTTTGGAAAAAAGGTTGATAAATCGCTGCCCGGTACAAGTTCTTTTAAAAATGCTTCACACGGAAGGCAGAGAATATTATTTTTCAACAGCTTTTCATTTCCCCTGTATAAAAGAAGGGCTTTACCCTGGGGATAATCGTTACGGAATGCGGTAAGCGCGCGCAGGTCTTTATGGCGGATACGACCGGTGTTTTTTACTTCAATGGCGAAAATACCATTCTCGCCGTATAATACAAAATCGACCTCAACGCCGCCCCGTGAATGCCAGAAAAATAGATCATACTTATTATCACGGTAAGCATTCCATGACCTGAGATGTTGAGCTACCAATCCTTCCAGAGCCGCGCCATCAATCTCCTGGGGCTGGTCGAGCGGCCCTTTCGGACGTAAGGCGCGAAATACGCCGGTATCGAAAAAGTAGAATTTTGGGTGGGAAATTAATGCGCGCTTCGCTTTTTTGGTAAACACGGGAATTTTAAATGATAACAAAATATCTTCAAGGATTTTTATGTACCCTTCAACCACTTTTCGTTCAATGTGACAATCTCTGGCAACATTACTAATATTTAGAATTGAACCATGAGAAAAACTGATGGATTCTAAAAAGCGAGAAAAATTTCCGATGTTTCTTACTAATCCCTCTAGCTGCACTTCTTCACGCATATAGAGGGAAATATAAGTTTCTAATACATCTTCAGGATTTTCAGAGGAAATAACAACCGGTAATAATCCATGCTGTAAAATATTTTCAAACGGTAAATCCGTCGTCAATTCCGAAATCATAAAAGGATGAAACGTTCGCAGCAGGACGCGACCGGCAAGCAAATCGACGCCGGTTCTTTTTAGCTTGCGGGCGCTGGAACCGGTAATAATAAATTTCCGGTTCATCTTTTCTTCAATCAGGCTGTGAATAGCACTGAGCAATTCAGGAACTTTTTGTACTTCATCTACAATTATCACATTTTTATCAGGATTAGCATGCACCAATTCAATTATCCGTTCCGGTCTTGCAGCGTAAGCTCTGAAAATATCCGGCTTAAGCAAATCGATCCATAGTGCATCAGCATAGTGGTTTTTTAAAAAAGTCGATTTGCCTGTCCCCCTGGGACCAAAAATGAAAAAACTTCTTGCCGGTGTTTTAAAGAATCTTGGAATATAAGTTTCCATTTTGCACCTCATTATTGGAATTAGATATTCCAATAATAATAATAATAAATCAAGAAATCAAGAAGAAAATGAGTTGAGTGGAAGATATACTCGTTAAGGCGGCGAATCCGGTGGAGGCGTTGAGGTATGAGTGATTTGAGATTGTTTAATAGCAGATTTGATTGAGGTTAAATTTTCAAGCAAATTTTACCTGGGAATAGATATCTGTAAATGGAATCTGAAAATCAATTTGAGAAAATTTTAAAACAGCGTTGAGATCGTCATATTCTTTCAATACCCAGTTTCCGTCAACGCCAATGCAAAATTGCTCGATGTGTACGCTGTATTGATCAATTAAAATATACTCCCGGAATGTTGGAATCGAACGATAAAACACGAATTTTTCACCTCGATCATAATTTTTAGTTGATTCGGATAATACTTCGATAATAATTTTGGGGTTAGTGATTGTGTCATTACGGTCGGTATAAAATTGGGGTTTATCACAAATAACCAGGATGTCGGGATAAGTGAATAGATCGTTAGCTTCAACCCATAGCCGCAAATCATTCATGGCTACCCGGCATTTATGATTTTTTTGTTTTTGATGCAGGTGTGAACTAACGTTTAAGATAATCTGGTTGTGATTAAATGATGCACCGGCCATATTGAATATTTCTCCCTGGTAATATTCGCTTTTAAATTCAGCGGCTTCTTCTAGCGCCAGATATTCTTCGGGAGTTAAGTATTTTATTGCAGGTTGTGGCATAGCATTCTCCTTGATTAATATGAATAAGAAAATCATAATTAAAATAAAAAATATTACTTAATTAATCAAGCATAAAAACATGTAGTGGAAAAAAATCCGGTTGAGAGTTTGAGATACGAGTGATTCGGTTGATTATTGTCTATTGCTTATTGAGAAATAAGAAAAAAAATTATCTCGAAATAGTATTTATAATTTCAGAATTCAATCTTCAATAGACAATAATAAATAATCAATTAAGAGGTGAAACATGCTTGGAAATTATCTAAAAATTGCTTTCAGGAATTTTTTAAAACATAAGAGTTATTCATTTATAAATATTGCAGGTCTTGCGATTGGAATGGCGGCATCGATTGTTATTGGTGTCTATATTTTTACAGAAATCAGCTACGATAAATACCATGAAAAATCGGAACGTATTTACAGGATTGAAACGTTTCTGGAATTTGGAGGTAATGCTGTTAATGTCGCCTCAACCAACTTCCCGGCTGGACCGGTATTGAAATCGGATTATCCTGAAGTTGAAAATTTGGTAAGGCTCAGAAGATTTTTCTATGATACTCCTGTTAGCTATGACGAAACACAATACGTTGAAAAAAATGTTTTTTATGCTGATCCGTCGTTTTTTGATATTTTCTCATTTAATATGCTGATGGGGAATCCTAAAACTGCTTTGGAAAAACCATATTCAATTGTTATTACAAAGGCGATGGCCGGGAAATATTTCGGAGATGAACAGCCCATTGGTAAAGTTTTAACACTCGATAAAGATAAATTATATACGGTTACAGGTATTGTCGATAATGTGCCATATAATTCTCATTTTACTTTCAATATGTTGTGTTCCTTTGAGTCGGTTCGGGATATTGTCGGTTCGCAAATGGAAAGATGGATGGGAGATTTTCAAAATTTCACCTATATTCTGCTCGATGATAATTATGATTATAAAAAACTCGAGGTAAAAATTCCTGCGTTGATAGAAAAAAATATTGGTGAGTTGTTAGCTGTATCTGATGGAAAAGTGGAACTTTTTCTGCAGCCACTTGAAAAAATTCATCTTTATTCAAATACTTTAAATGAAATTATCGGCAGTGGAGATATTAAATACATCTATATATTTTCAGCTATTGCTTTTTTCATTCTTCTGATTGCCTGCATCAATTTTCTGAATCTTACCACGGCCCGGTCTGCAATTCGTTATCGGGAGGTGGGTGTTAAAAAAGTATATGGCGCCAAACGATCTCAACTTATTTTTCAATTCCTGTCGGAATCGCTTCTATTTTCTGTTTTTGCTGCCATTATCGCGTTGCTAATCATTGCACAGATCTGGCCCCTGGTTCATGAATACTCAGGATTGGAAATTTCTGTTTTATTTGATAATCTTAATTGGTTTGCGGGGGGCTTAATCGCACTGACTCTTTTGGTTGGCATCGCTGCCGGAAGTTATCCGGCGTTTTACCTCTCATCATTTCACCCGGCTTCCATTGTAAAAGGTATAAAAACAGACAAAACCAGGCTAAATTATCGTAAGGTACTTGTTATACTGCAATTTGTAATATCAATTACACTTATTGGAAGTACCCTTATAATCATAAACCAGCTCAATTATTTGCAAAACAAAAAATTGGGATTCAAAAAAGATAATGTTGTGGCTGTTCCTTTTGACCACCGTTCAGCAACTCGTTCAGTTGAATCATTAAAGAATGATCTGTTTTCTCATCCTGAAGTTATAAGTGTTACAACGTCTTCTACTATTCCCGGTCAGGGGGGAACACGGCAAAATGTTTTTCAGCCGGAAGGCTTTGTACAGAAGGATGCCCCGCTTATTTGCGCTATTAATGTTGATAAAGATTTTTTACCGACAATGAACATAGAACTTATTGCCGGAAGAAATTTTTCAGATAAATATTCTACTGATCCGGCAAAATCAATCATAATAAATGAAACAGCGGTAAAACGATTTGGCTGGAAAAATCCGCTTGGTAAAAAAGTAACTGAATGGATTGGGAGCCAACCGACAAAAACCGTAATCGGTGTTGTGAAAGATTATCATTTTACTCCGCTGCATTATAAGATAGCCCCTCTGATTATTGAAAATGAAACCAATGGTGAAAACCATAGAACCAATTATTTTTTAATAAGGATAGCTTCGACTAATATAAATGAATCCATTAACTTTATACAAAGTGTATTAGAAAATAAAAATTCTCCACTGCCATTTAAATTCTTTTTTTTAGATGAGAATTTTAACGACCTGTATAATTCTGAGATGCGGTTTAGTCGTATTTTTTCATATTTTACATCAATTGCAATTTTCCTTGCCTGTTTAGGCTTATTGGGATTGGCAGCTTACACGGCTGAACAACGAACAAAGGAAATAGGTATTCGCAAAGTTCTGGGCGCTTCAATCGGATCGGTTACAGTGATGCTTTCTAAAGAATTTATAAAGAGCGTGGTCTTTGCCAATCTTATTGCCTGGCCGGTTACATATTTTGCCATGAATCGCTGGCTGCAGAATTTTGCCTATCGCATAAACATTAGCTGGTGGATGTTTGCCTCAGCCGGAGCATTTGCGTTAGGGATTGCACTCTTGACGGTGAGCTTTCAGGCCATTCGGGCGGCGACGGCGAATCCGGTGGAGAGTTTGAGATATGAGTAAATGTATCAAGCAGGAATGTACTTTATATTTTTAACATCCTAAAAGCCACCAATCGGGTATGGCAATTACCTGATCGTTTAAATGTTGTATTTCTCTACCGGGATAGATGATATATCCTTTTTTTACATGAGGATGATCAGATAAAAACGACATAAGACCGGAGGCATCACCGCGGTTAATTTTATGAGATGATTTTATTTCAAAGGGAAGTACTTTTCCTTTTAATTCAATAATTAAATCAACTTCTGCCCCATCTTGGGTGCGCCAGTAGTATGCGTCAAAAATAGCGCCCGAGTTATACAGGATTTTATGTAGCTCTATAACTATAAAGCTTTCATAGATATTTCCATAAAATTGCAGCTCCCTGGCACGTTCATTACTAAAATCTGTATTTAAAGCATTGTGAATTAAAAGCGGATCTATTGCATGTATTTTATTTTGTTTAACTAATCTTTTCCCTGGGTTTCTATGATAAACTTCTAAGGTGAGCACCAACATCATAGCTTTTAGTTGATATAAAAAATTATTCACAGTGGGTTGACTGACACCAATTGAGTTAGCTAACTTATGTTTATTTAATAAGTTACTGCTTTGGATAAAAATTAGTCGCACAAATTTTTCAAAAGCATCGAGATTCCGAATTTGAAATTGTTCGATCAATATCGGGAAAACATAAGTGGTTAAATAATCTCTGATCCACCGAATTTTAGAATCATTATTGGATGCTAAAGTTGGGATGGGATAACCGCCCCATACTAACATTTGATTCCTTAATCGATTGATTTGAATGTGATCTACCTGCTGCGTCAGCGTTAAATCAGAATTAAGCAGTTGGAACAGTCCACAAAATGAGTTGAAATCGCCAAATTCATTCCAGGAGAATGGCAATAGCGAAAGGATAGAAACTCTGCCGGCTAATGATTCTTTTACTTTTCGCAATAATAGATAATTACCTGAATTTGCCAGGCAAATTTTTGAGGGACGGCCTTCTTTTTCATCAATTAATATTTTTACGGCATCGAAAATGTTCGGCACCTTTGCAGCTTCATCGATGAATAAGTACTGATTTTGAGTATAATGTTGTCGTAAATAATCTAATGGATCTTTTTTTATTTCTTCACGGATGATGGGGTCGTCAAGTGTAATATAGTTTCCATTAAATTCCCTGGTAATTTCTTTAAGAATAAAAGATTTACCTACCTGTCTCGGTCCGATAAGGGCACAAGCGCGTTCATTATTGATTGTTTTGAGAATTGTAGATTTTATATTTCGTTTCATAGTAATAAAGATAATAAACTATACTTTAAAAATCAAGCTTATTTTTTAAAGTATGTTTTATATTAACGGCTTTGTTATAACTTTTATATTTTCTAATGGCTGCAAAGTTTTGCCTATCGAATCAATACAGAAACCCAAACAGCCAGACAGGTATCTTTTTACCAATTCCAATCTCAATATCATCCAGCGCAAGATATGAATCCGGTAAGTCTTTTACCTGGCTGAATCCTTTTTTTTTGCCGCCAACTTCAAAGGTAAATCGATCATCAACTAAAAAATCTCCATATTTTGGCAGATTGACAGTGTGGAATGACAAAAGCATATTAACAAAAAAGGTTTCCCGGATATTCCCAATATTCGCTTTACTTTCAGGACTGATCGCATAAATCTGGTTCGGGTTGTTAAGATAAATTTTTTCAGGTTTTTCCAGTTCTCTCAGCGCGCTTGATTTTTTGGTGAGATTTATAATCATTCCCCCATCCTCAAGAAATTTCAGATAGTTCTTAAGGGTTCTTTCATCTCCAATCTCAATTATATTCTTCAATCTTTTTAAGTCCGGGGTAAACGGGACAGATTCAGCGATAACCGAAAGTAATTTTTTTATTTTTTTAATGCTTATGCCACTCAATGCCGGGTATATCGCAAGCAGGTCACTTTCAATCGTTGTACGTACGCCCTGTTCCAGAATCACAAGACACAATGACGGATCGCTAAATTCCAGAAAATAGGGATAATATCCGAATCGTAAATAATCTTTAAAAATGCCAAGTACCTTTTTCTTTTTATGTTCGATAGTTTTAACGATATCAGCAGCAATTTCTTCATGCTGGTTCAGGATAAATTCGAGTGGATATGATTTTGTTTTCACATTTAGCGTTAAGTCAATATATTCCCGAAACGATAGTCCCTGCATTTTATTGACAATTGCTCTGCGGCTCAAATCATAGCTTTCTTTTTGAATTTCCATCGCGGAACTGCCGGAAGCAATGATTTTAAGTTTTGGAAAACTGTCATAAATACTTTTTAGTTCTTGTGCCCAGTTGTTATATTTATGAATTTCATCAAAGCAAATTAACTCGCCGCCAAGATTATAAAAATCTTCAGCAGTTTCGTAGAGCTTTCGTTTCCCAAAAACAAAATGATCGACCGGCAGATATAACGCCTTGGTTGTAAGCGAATCGTATTTGGATGATATAAACTGGATGATTGCGGTTGTTTTTCCGACTCCCCGCTGACCGATAATAATGTTAAATCTATTTTCCAGCGAATATTTTTTAAGAAAATAGCGTTTGTATTTTCGATTAAATGTTCTTATAAAATGCCGGCTTAAATTAAATAAATCATCAAGCATAGCCTGCCTCCGGTTCAAAGTTGTTTGTTTTAATATTAGAAAAATTCGTAATTGCTCAATGTCTTGTGGGTTCACTAAAAGTTTGGAGTGCAATCCCTTTATGGATTGTACAATTATTGAAATCAACAACATCATGAGCAATTACAAAAATTCGTTCTCGATAGTATTGCATTACTATTATAATACTTTTTTTATTAGTAATGCAATACTAATTTTAAAATTCATAAAAAATCATGGCTGTTCGCTGCCGTACACTGATTGTAATGCCAGCGGATACTTTAATTGTTTCCTGTTTAATAATTTTGCCCTAATTTCAAATAAAACAATGTTGGTACAATTGTTGAATAAATGACTCCGGATTACCGGCATTTTCTCTTTCTGAAAGTGGATAGTTTGAGATACGAATAATTCGATTGATAATTGTCTATTGATTGTTGAGAAATGAGAAAAAAATTATCTTAAAATAGTATTTATAATTTCAGAATTCAAGCTTCAATAGACAATAGTCAATTAAGAATCGCATCATTAAATTTTTAAAATCGGAATCGAGTTGCCGCTTGATTGATATGAAATACATTTTAAGGAATAGGTCGGATAAAATTGCTGGAATTTTTTATATGTTTTTATACGAAATTTGCTGTCAGAAAATTTAATCTCATAAGCTTTTCCTGATATGTATCAAAAAGATATTTCAAAAAATTCGAGGGATTTTCAGCGTATTGTATTTCATCAATAAAAATAATAATTCTCTGCTTATTTGGAGATAATAAGGGATTATTCGGAAGCCTGGCATAATGAAATAAGTTCTCATAGTCATTATTGATTTCCTGCAGAATTTTATGATTCTCAAATGAAATAAAATAAACCTCAGAAAATGACTTTTTTAATTCCGAATACATTTGTTGAATCAGAGTGGTTTTACCAACCTGTCGCGCACCAATAATAATTGAATACTCTTTTTTATCGAAGTGCTGGAGTAACTGATTATACAAATCTCGATTTTTAATCATTTGAATATACCTTTATAATTTTCAGAAGATAGTTGATGATATAAATTGTACAATATTACACAAAATAACTGATATTTTATGTATTAATATACAATATAAATCGAAAATATCAAGAAGGAAATTTATAGTTTTTTAAAAAATAAACGAATATCCTATTGTCATTATATTCGATTAAGCAACGCACCAAAGAAATCGGCATTCGCAAAGTACTGGGTGCCTCTGTCACTGGAATTATAGTGTTGCTCACCAAAGATTTCACCAAATGGGTGCTCAGTGTCAACATTTTAGCCTGGCCCATCGCCTACTACGCCATGAACAAATGGCTGCAGAATTTTGCTTATCGAATTAATATTAGCTGGCGGACGTTTGTGCTGGCGGGTGCGCTGGCGTTGGTGATTGCTTTGCTGACAGTGAGTTATCAGGCGATTCGGGCGGCAACGGCGAATCCGGTGGAGGCGTTGCGGTATGAATAATTTGATATTGTTTAATAGCAGATTTGATTGA
>Ga0255445_1006_pt1 | contig 14300 bp, 7 predicted proteins | sample ANMaggSeSYBR02D6_FD_182629 | JGI IMG/M metagenome (GOLD analysis project Ga0255445, IMG submission 182629) | Sediment cell enrichment communities from methane seep in Santa Monica Basin, California, United Staets - ANME aggregate JGI... | ecosystem: Environmental > Aquatic > Marine > Cold seeps >... | reverse complement strand
CTATATATCTACTATGACCACAAAATGTTAGATATTGAATTAAATTGGGGAGTTGATCTAATGTTATCTCAAAATATACCATACATAGAATTGACCTATTTTAACCTTCTATCAGCATTGATAGTACTCGTATTAGGCATCATTGTTGCAAAGGTCCTCATAGGGATATTCAAGAACGGATTGAAGAAAACGAATCTACCGGAACTTATCGTGGAATTCCTGTCAAAATTCATCCTCGCACTTCTCTATGTTGCAGTCATCCTTGCAACAGTATCAATGCTTGGAGCTGACATTAGCTCGCTCATTGTCGGACTTTCAGCAGTTATCGGACTGATCCTTGGTTTTGGAATGCAGGACACATTGACAAATATTGCAGCAGGTGTCTGGATCGCCACTCTTCGACCTTTCGACAAAGGCGAGTTCCTGGAGGTAAGTGGATATTCAGGAAGCGTACGTGAAGTGGGGATCATGGCGACCGACCTGCTTACCCCTGACAACAAACTAGTCACAATACCAAATAAACTGATATGGGGAAGCCCTATTGTCAATGCAACAAGAATGCCAACCAGAAGAGTTGATGTGGATGTGGGAGTCAGCTACGATACCAAACTCGAAGATGCATTAAAGGTTGCTATGGAACTTATGAAAGAGAATACAATGGTGCTTGGAGACCCTGCACCGGCAGTCGTGACCACTGCACTCGCAGACTCATCAGTGAACCTGCAACTTCGCGCATGGACAAATACAGCGGATTACTGGGGCGTCAAAGGTGCATTGACGAACGGCATCCTGAATGCATACAAGGAAGCAGACATTGAGATTCCATTCCCACAAATAGACGTACATATGGATAAGGAATGATCATTTTAATTTAGGGGGGTTTAATAAATGACAGAGAACAAAACATCCATCCAGCCATCAACGAACGGACCATATATTGCAAAGGAACTGAACGACCTGAAGAACTCAAAGGGAGATAATTTTGAACCGCAGCCCATGGTAGCCCTATGTCGCTGTGGCCATTCCTCGAACAAACCGTTCTGTGATGGAACACATTTAAAAGTGGGATTCACAGGCGAAAAGGTAGAAGGCAGACAACCTGATAACGTGGATGACTATGTTGGAAAAGATATCACGATCCATGACAATAGGGGAGTATGTTCCCATCGTGGATACTGTACAGACAATCTGCCAACCGTTTTCAGAATGAAAGAAGAACCATGGATCGACCCTAATGGTGCAAGTGTTGAAGACATAATCAGGGTCGTAGAGATGTGTCCATCCGGTGCTCTTAGTTACACAAAGGACGGAGTCCTGCACAAAGATGTTGACCGAAAACCAGGCATAACTGTCACGAAGGACGGACCCTACGATGCTGTCGGTGGGATCGAGCTCGATGATCCTGAAGGAAATACCGCCGAATCAAAAGAACATTTCACCCTTTGCAGATGTGGTGCTTCGAAGAACAAGCCGTTCTGTAGCGGAGAACACTGGCACGTTGAATTCAAAGACGAGAAGAACTAAAATAACTTTCTGTGAGGATATAACATGGAGAAATATAGATGTTCCGTCTGTAACTGGGTCTATGATGAAGAAGCGGAAGGGCAGGATTTCGATTCCCTGCCCGACGACTTTACATGTCCTGTCTGTGGTGCTCCAAAGTCTGCATTTGCTTCAGAGGCAGGGGCTAAAGGTAAAGAAGATATAAAGACCACTGTTGCAGAGAAGATCATTGAGCAACTGGAGGTCTTTGGCGTAAAGTATGTTTATGGAATACCAGGAGATTCCAATTTACCGCTGATAGAAGCCATCCGAAAGAGCGAAAACATAAGGTTTATCCTTACAAGACATGAGGAAACAGCTGCTTTTATGGCATCGGCTCACGGGAAGATGACCGGAGAGCTCGGAGTATGCATGTCCATAGCAGGTCCGGGTTGCACTAACCTGATAACCGGATTGATGGACGCTGCCACTGACAGAAGTCCCGTACTTGCATTTGCGGGACAGATTCCTGAAGTGTACCTTGGAAGTGAGGCTTTCCAGGAAATTGACCAGATAGAACTGTTCAAACCATTCACGGAATTCGCAGAGACCATTGCAAGGGAGAATCAGGCTCTTAAGCTTGTCACAATGGCGACTAAATATGCTTTCAAGAAACCTGGCGTATCAGTATTGAGCACACCAACGGACATACTTGCAGAAAAACTTGATGAGAAGGTTTATTCCATCGAAAAAAGAGTATTTTCCAACAAAGTGGCTCCAAAGGATGAGGACGTTCAAAAGGCTGCAGACCTTATCAATGGATGTCAGAAGGTAACTCTTTTTGCAGGCTGGGGTTCCAGACACAGCGGAAAGCTGATAAAAGAGCTCTCTGCAAAAATGAACGCACCTGTTGCAACCACATCAAGGGCAAAAGGTGTTGTACACGAAAATGATCGATTTAGCCTTGGAGTACTGGGATCCATCGGTTCGAAACACGCTGCAAAGGCAATAAAGAACTGCGATCTGATAGTTATCATGGGTTCCGGTTTCAGGCAGGCTAACCTTGTACCTTCGGGAATAAAGATAGTACAGATAGATATCGATTCGACAAAGCTCGGCAAGACCTTTGATGTTGATGCAGGTATCGTTGGTGATGCGGACCTAGTTCTCCAAAAACTTCTGCCACTTATTGAAAAAAAGGAAGAGAACACCGAATTCCTTGAATATATCGACAAAATGAAGCAGGCCCACCACGAAGAACTTGAAGCTGAATCAAACGACCTTTCTATTCCGATAAATTCTGGTTATGTGATACAGGCTATAAAACGTCATGCAGACAAAGATGCAATAATCTGTGTTGATGTCGGGGACCATACATACTGGTTCTACAAGAAGTTCATGTGTGAAGGACAGAGAACATTCATGTCCGCAAACATTGCAAGTATGGGATTTGCACTGCCAGCGGCATTGTCAGCAAAACTTGATTATCCGGATAAGCAGGTCATCTGTGTAACAGGCGATGGTGGTTTTGCAATGTTAATGGGAGATTTCACTACCGCTGTAAGAGAAGCCCTTGGCATTAATGTCATAGTTTTTAACGATGGTAAGCTCAAGAACATAAAGAAAGAACAGCTACGAGACAATTATCCCGAATATGGTGTGAGTTTCCCGAATCCAGACTTCGCGGAATTTGCTAACTCTGCCGGAGGCGAAGGTTACAGGATAGAAGAACCGAAAGACCTCGATGCTGCACTTAAAAAAGCATTCTCATCTGAAAAGGCAGCTCTCATTGAAGTTGTCGTTGACCCGGATAAGATGGCTGCAAGCACAAAAAGGGTAGATTAAGGGATTAACTCAACCCCATTCCCAAAAGCAAAATGACCCGCAATCTCTTTTGCTGCCTCTTTCGGTTCAAGATAGGACCAGGCAGCGTCCTTATTTTCTTCCCCGTTGACAACTATATCGAAATAATATGCCAGGCCTTTCCAGGGACATTGGTAACGAGTATCCGACTCCCTAAAAAGTTCTTTGTTCACTGACTCAGGTGGAAAATAAAGATTTCCTTCTATCACTTTTACCGAATCACTTTCCGCAAGTACAATTCCATTCCATTTTGCTATTGCCAAAATAACCACTCCTTAAAAATAGTTGAAGAACATCGCTTATGTGCTTTTCGGTGAACTGTAATTTAATAAAATTGAAAAGGGTCTGACACGAGCATCGAACATCAACCATCATCAAAGATAGAGATACCCATTTCCTGAAGAATTGTACCAAGCCTGAAAAGAGGAAGACCAACGACATTGAAGAAATCTCCATTGATACTTTCAACAAGAACAGCCCCTTTCCCCTGTATTGCAAAAGCCCCCGCTTTGTCAAGTGGTTCTCCTGAATTCACATAGGATACGATCTCATCAGAGGACATCATTTTCATATTAACATCCGTACTCACGTATTCACTGACACATTTACCGGAATCCATATCGAGAACGGTCATTCCGGTGATAGCCTGAACAGACTTCCCATTTATACTTTCAAGCATTTCTTTTGCATTTTCCGGAGTATGTGGTTTCCCCAGAGCGGCTCCTTCACAGAAAACAACAGTGTCCGCGGAGATGATGATGCCCGAATCGAAACTTAAGGCAACATCCTTTGCTTTCTCCAAAGAGTGAAAGACCACCAGTTCTTCAACATTCATATCCTGGCGATGAGTTTCCTCGTACGAGCTAACGCATACCTCAAAATTATTCCCGATCAACTGGAAAAGCAGCTCTTTCCTGCGAGGAGAGGCGGAAGCAAGTACGACCTTTCTCACATCACACACCTTTGAAGTAGTGACCAGAAGTGAAATCAGAACCCCGTTTGGAATAGATGACCGCATCCTTACCATCCATGACCCGGCGATATGCAGATGTAATTTCCTGAACATCCTTTTTACCATAAAGGGAAAGGTCCAGACGTATCACATCGATCCCGCATTCTTCGAACTTGTCCACATGGTCCAGCATCTCAGTGACCATTGAATCATAGATAAGTGTCCTTTCTCCAACACGCTTGGCAGGATATTCATCACTCTTCGAATCGACAAGAAGGACCTCACTTCCTTCAATGGCGATACCATTATCGATAAGAGGCTTTAGCAGATCATGTTCGGTTATGAGCATAAGTTCCCGTCCATGTGCAACCGCTTCGAGCTGGTGAGACTTACCGCGGCAGGAGATATCATCTGCCACATCTTTCATCTCATCCATATTGAGTTCACTGGAAAGGGTCACACGGAATGCCCCTGCCCTGTAGAACTCATCCGAAGTATAGGAATTGAATGTGTTGAACTCCTTCTGCACAACAAAAGGAATGCTCATCTTTCTTGCCAACTCGACCTGTCCCAGCGTATAACAAGCTATACGCAGACCTTCCTCTTTTACGGTCTCGAACATTGGAACAAGTGCATTCAGCTCAGCCTCATGCGATATACGGGGAGCCAGCACAACGACCTCCACCGTTTCCTTGACATCCCTGAACATTTCAGCATACTCCTCTGAAAGCAATTCAGAGAATTTACTGATCGGCAGATAAACAATGTCGGCACCACACTCCACAGCATCAAAAAGAGCACCGCTGTTCTTTACTTCCACACTTAGGAGAGGGACATTAATTTCAGACCCAACGGCAGCCTTATCATCGCAGAAATGTGTCATATCGGACAACTTCGGATGCTTTTCTTCCTTTCGGTAAGATGCCAGTATCTTTTCAAGCAGCATATCCGCAGCCTGCCTTCTGGCATTTGTGAGCACTCCCATAGGAATGAAAATTTCGCCATTTATATTCACATCGACCTGCTTTGCCTCAAATGAGGTATCACCGAGCTTTTCCATGACCTCAACGATCTTGTCCTTTGACATCGGTGCCTTCTGTGCCTTTTGTACTAAGAACTCATCAACGAACTCAGCACTAAATAAAGCAGAAGAGATCCTAACCTTCAGCACCTCATCCACACTTGCTTCCACTTCAATGGAAACCGGCAATCCCTGTTTCCGTGTTCGCTGCAAACGTTCCAGAAGTCTTTGATCCGTAGTCAGATAGACCTCATTGCCCACAGAGACAGCCTTACCGGTCTTCGAGCTTATCTCAAGAGTAACAGTATCCCCTTTATTTGCCTCTTTGATCTCCTCGCCATCTGCATCAAAAAGCTTGTTCACGGCTGACCCCAGAACACCGGCCTTTGTATGTATGCCCACACCATCTTTCAGACGAATATCCTCGTCCAATGTCAGAGTAATGCTTGTATTGTACTTGAAATCCTTCACATTGGTGATCTTGCCCAAAAATACACCATAACTTGAACTGTATTTCGAATGTGCAACATTCCTGTCGCCAAGAACGAAACCCTTGGTAAATCCCCTGTAGAACAACTGTGCAAGGTCCTTTTCGAATCCCTTGATATCATCCTCGTCAAGTTGCTCAGAACCACAGAAAGCTTTCACGACCTGTTTATAAGCCTGAGAACTTTCGGTCACATATTCCGGTCTTTTCATCCTGCCTTCGATCTTCAGGCTTTTCACACCGGTTTTGACAATATCACCGATCTCGGAAAGAGTGCAAAGCTCCGCACAACTGATAGGGAATCTACCTGTTATCTTCTCATTCACGCTCCGACCGTTCACAACAAAAACATAAGGTCGTCTGCAAGGCTGTGCACACGCACCACGATTGGCACTGCGGTCATTAATGAAACTGCTGAAAAGACATTTACCGGAATAAGAATAGCACAACGCACCGTGTACGAATATCTCGATCTCAACATCGGAATTCTTAACGATGTCCTCGATCTCCCGGACCTCAAGTTCCCTCGAAACAATGACACGGACCGCACCGGCATTTGCTATAAAGTCCACACCTTCGATCGTATGAACGGTCATCTGTGTGCTTGCATGCAACGCAAGGTCAGGATAGCTCCTGTGAAGAATGCTCAAAAGCCCAAGGTCCTGAAGGATGATCGCATCGATACCAAGCGAATATGCTTTATCCACAACATCAAGGGCATGCTGGAGCTCATTCTGTTTCACAGGTATGTTCAATGCAAGGAAAGCCTTGATACCATGAGAGTGAAGCAGATCGATGGTTTCCTCAAGATCATCTACGGAAAAGTTCTTCGCGCCTTTTCTTGCATTAAGATCCGTAACACCAAAATAGACAGCATCGGCACCGCCTTTAATTGCGCCCATCAATGCATCGACATCGCCTGCCGGAGCCAGTATTTCCGGAGGAGTATTACAGACCGTATTATCATTTTTCAAAATATCAACTCATCAATTTTAAGGGAGGTATCTTACTTTCCGTAAGAAATACCTATCCCTATAAAAGAACTTTCTGTTCAGATCTCGCTTCTTAATTCCCGTGCTGCCTCATGCATACGGATAGAATCTTCGCCCCTTCCCATCTCACCAAGCAATGAACCAAGATTATCAAGGGTCCTGGAAGCGTGTTTCTTGTAACGAACATTCTCCGGATCAGCATTCAGCAATTCAACATATGCCTCAAGTGCTGATTCATAGATGCTCTTTGCATCTTCATCGCGACCCATATCCGCGAACAGTTTTGCAAGATTGTTCAATGTAAGAGCAGCACCGTACTGATATGCTGCATCCTCTTTATCCCTGTCAAAAAGATCGACATATGTTTTAAGAGAAGCCTCGAACATTGCTTTGGCTTCTGCAAACTCGCCATCCTGTGCAAACATCGTACCAAGATTGTTCCTGATAGAAGCTATCCCGAACTCCTGCAGCATTGGTGATTCACCTTTCTCAAGAAGTATGTTCCTGATGCTTAATGACATATCATAACTTGAACGTGCATCAACATTCCTACCAGCATTCATCAAAAAACTGCCCATGCGGTCATAGAGATCAGCCATCTTCGTATGATGCGAAAGATCAGATGGATCAAGAAGAGAAAGCTTCTCGTACATAGAGATCAGGACATTGAGATCAGCTTCTTTTTCACTGTTATCACAGTCAATTTCAAGAAGACTTTCCATATCCGACAATACATTACGGAACATAGAAATGAAAGTGACGTTTTCAGGTTCCCCTTGCATCAATTTCATCAGGATATTAAGAATGGAACCATACCTTGAACGGACATCATCGATACGACCAGCATTCATCAAAAGACCGATCATTAGCTCATTGAGTTCTACGATCTTTATATGATACGAAAGGTCGGAAGGAACCAGATTGGAAAGCTTCTCATACATCGAGATGAGGAAATTGAGATCCGATTCCTTTTTACTGGCATCAAATTCCGTATCAAGAAGAGATTCCAGATCAGTCAATATCGTGTTGGTCATGGAAAGGAAAGTGACATTATCAGGCTCCTTCTGTAAAAGATCCATAAGAACGTCAAGGATGGAATCGCACCTTGAACACGCATCATCGAGACGACCAGCATTTATCAAAAGAAGGATCATGCCCTCATTGAGTTCAGCGATCTTTGCATGATACGAGAGATCGGAAGGATCAAGAGTGGAAACCTTCTCATACATAGAGATGAGGAAATTGAGATCAGATTTCTTTTTACTTGCATCAAATTCCGTATCAAGAAGAGATTCCAGATCAGCCAATATCGTGTTGGTCATGGAAAGGAAAGTGACATTATCGGGCTCCTTCTGTAACAGATCCATAAGAACGTCAAGGATGGAATCGCACCTTGAACACGCATCATCGAGACGACCAGCATTTATCAAAAGAAGGACCATGCTCTCATTGAGTTCAGCGATCTTTGCATGATAAGAGAGATCAGATGGATCAAGAGTAGAAAGCTTCTCATACATAGAGATGAGGAAATCGAGTTCAGATTCCTTTTTACTGACATCACTTTCAGTTCCAAGAAGAGATTCCATATCAGTTAGTATAGTACGGATCATGGAAAGGAAAGTGACATTATCAGGCTCCTTCTGTAACAGACCCATAAGAACGTCAAGGATGGAATCGCACCTTGAACACGCATCATCGAGACGACCAGCATTTATCAAAAGAAGGACCATGCGCTCATTGAGTTCAGAGATCTTTGCATGATACGAGAGATCGGAAGGATCAAGAGTGGAAAGCTTCTCGTACATAGAGATGAGGACATTGAGCTCATCTTCCCGTTCAGTGTCAGAACTGTAAGTCTCAAGAAGATATTCCATGTCACTAAGTATTGTACGGATCATAGAAAGGAAAGTGACATTATCAGATTCCTTTTGTAACAGGTCCATAAGAACGTCAAGGGTAGAATCATATTTTGAACGGGCATCGGCAAGACGACCAGCATTTATCAAAAGAATTATCATGCCCTCATTGAGTTCGGCGAGCTTTGCCGGATAGGAGAGATCGGAAGGATCAAGAGCGTAAAGCTTCTCATACATAGAGATGAGGACATTGAAAACAGATTCTTTTTCACCATCATCATCGTTCATTTTGATGAGGGATTCCATATCAGTAACTACAGTACGGACCATAGAAAGGAAAGTGACATTCTCAGGATCCTCATTGATAAGATCCATCAGATCGTTAAATGTGGACTCATATTTAAAACGAGCAGCACTGAGACGACCGGAGTTCATCAGAACATTTCCCATGCGGTGATCGAGTTGTGCGATCTTCACATGATGAGAGGGATCGGATGGGTATAGCTGGGAAAGTTTCTCGTACATAGAGATAAGGACATTTAGATCAAATTCCTTTTCACTGTCAGCACAATCAATCGTAAGAAGATGTTCCATATCGGCAAGTAAAGTATGGAACATAGAATTGAAAGTGACATTATCAGGATCCTCCTGAATGAGATCCATAAGAACAGTGAGTGCGGAATCATACTTTGCACGGGCAGCATCGAGGCGTCCGGCGTTCATCAAAAGGCTGCCCACCTGTTCATTGAGTTCTGCGATCTTCACATGATGAGAAGTATCGGAGGGATCAAGAATGGAAAGGTTCTCATATATCGAGATAAGAACATTTAGGTCAGATCCTTTTTCACTTTCATCATCGTTCATTTCAAAAAGAGCTTCCATATCGTTCACTATTGTACGGAAGATCAAAAGGAAATTGGCATTATCAGGCTCTTCCTTGATCAATTTCGTCAGAACATTAAGTGTGGAACTATACCTTGAACGAGCGTCATCAAGACGACCAGCATTCATAAAAAAACGACCCATGCGCTCATTGAGTTCAGCGATCTTTACATGATGAGAGAAGTCGGAAGGATCGATATTGGAAAGCATCTCGTACATAGATATCAGGGCATTGAGGTCAGATTCCTGTTTGCTGGCATCCATGTCAGTTTCAAGAAGAGATTCCAGATCAGTAAGTATCGTACGGACCATGGAAAGGAAAGTGACATTGTCAGGTTCCTTCTGAACCATGTCCATAAGAACATCAAGCGTGGAATCAGACCTTGAACGAGCATCATCAAGACGACCAGCATTTATCAAAAGAATTATCATGACCTCATTGAGTTCAGCGATCTTTGCATGATACGAGAGATCGGAAGGATCAAGAGTGGAAAGCTTCTCGTACATAGAGATGAGGAAATCGAGTTCAGATTCCTTTTTACTAGCATCACCTTCAGTTTCGAGAAGAGATTCCAGATCAGCTAGTATAGTACGGACCATGGAAAGGAAAGTGACATTATCAGGATCCTTTTGCACCAGACCCATAAGAACGTCAAGGATGGAATCGCACCTTGAACACGCATCATCGAGACGATCAGCATTTATCAAAAGAAGGACCATGCGCTCATTGAGTTCTGCAAGCTTTGCATGATACGAGAGATCGGAAGGATCAAGAGTGGAAAGCTTCTCGTACATAGAGATGAGGACATTGAGCTCATCTTCCCGTTCAGTGTCAGAACTGTAAGTCTCAAGAAGATATTCCATGTCACTAAGTATTGTACGTATCATAGAAAGGAAAGTGACATTATCAGATTCCTTTTGTAACAGGTCCATAAGAACGTCAAGGGTGGAATCATATTTTGAACGGGCATCGGCAAGACGATCAGCATTTATCAAAAGGATGATCATGCCCTCATTGAGTTCGGCGAGATTTGCCAGATACGAGAGATCGGAAGGATCAAGAGTTGAAAGTTTCTCATACATAGAGATGAGGACATTGAAGATATATTCTTTTTCAACGTCATTATCGTTCATTTTGATAAGAGCTTCCATATCAGTAAGTATCGTACGGAACATCGAAAGGAAAGTGACATTATCAGGATCCTCCTGAATAAGTTTGATCAGATAGTTAAGTGTGGACTCATATTTTGAACGGGAAGCAGAGAGACGACCGGCGTTCATCAGAATGTTGCCCATGCGGTGATCGAGTTCGGCGATCTTCACATAATGGGAGAGATCGGAGGGGTACAGCTGGGAAAGTTTCTCGTACATAGAGATAAGGACATTGATATCAAATTCCTTTTCGCTGTCAGCACAATCAACCTCAAGAAGATGTTCCATATCGGCAAGTAAAGTACGGAACATAGAATGGAAAGTGACATTATCAGGAGCCTCCTGAATAAGGTCCATCAGAACAGTGAGTGCGGAATCATACTTTGCACGGGCAGCATCGAGACGTCCGGCGTTCATCAAAAGGTTGCCCACCCGCTCATTGAGTTCGGCGATCTTCACATGATGAGAAAGGTCGGAGGGATCAAGAATGGAAAGGTTCTCATATATAGAAATAAGAACATTGAGGTCAGATCCTTTTTCACTTTCATCATCGTTCATTTCAAAAAGAGCTTCCATATCGTTCACTATTGTACGGAATAGAGAAAGGAAATTGGCATTATCAGGTTCTTCCTTGATCAATTTCGTCAGAACAGTAAGTGTGGAACTATACCTTGAACGAGCATCAGCAAGACGACCAGCATTCATTAAAAAACGACCCATGCCCTCATTGAGTTCAGCGATCTTTACATGATGAGAGAAGTCGGAAGGATCGATATTGGAAAGCATCTCGTATATAGATATCAGGGCATTGAGGTAAGATTCCTGTTTGCTGGCATCCAGGTCAGTTTCAAGAAGAGATTCCATATCATTAAGGATCGTAAGGACCATTGGAAGGAAAGTGACGTTATCAGGCTCCTTCTGTAACAGATCCATAAGAACGTAAAGAGTGGAGTCTGACTTTGAGCGAGCTTCAGCAAGAAGACCAGCGGATATCAAAAGACGTATCATCCGGTCATCGAGATCGGAGATCTTTGTAGTATAGGATACGTCAGAAGGATAAATATCGGAAAGATTCTCGTACATATAGATGAGGGTATTGAGATTAGACTTATGTTCGTTGACATCAAGATCAGTGTCAAGAAGAGATTCCATATCATCCAGCATCTCACGGATCATGGAAAGTAAATTGACATTCTTAGGATCCTCCTGTATCAGATCCATGAAGTCGTCAAGAGTGAGAGCAGCCTTTGCACGAACATCATCAAGGCGACCAGCACCTATCAGAAGGTGCACCATGCGGTCATTGAGTTCGGAGATCTTTGTAGCATATGAGAGATCGGAAGTATCAAGAGTGGAAAGCTTCCCGTACATAGAGATGAGGATATTGAGATCGGCTTCCTTTTCGCTGATATCATTATCATTTTCAAGAAGAGATTCCATGTCATTAAGTACCGTACGGACCATTGGAAGGTAAATTGCGCTATCAGGCTCATCCTGTATAAGATCCATAAGAACAGTAAGTGTGAACTCATACCTTGAACGGGCATCGGTAAGCATTCCCCGATCCGCATTGTCGTGGGCAAGATTTACCAGTCCGATAATGGAATCAGTGATCCTTTCAAGGAAGCGTGGTTCATCCTTTGCGAGACTTTGAAGCATATCCAACAGTTCATGAAGCTTCTTGCTGGAAGCATCGTATTCCTGCATATCAAGAAGAACATGGACCTGTTTATCCAGTATATCGATGATGTGGTCACGGAACAAATTGTCAGAGGTATCGTTCTTTAGCAGTCCGAAATATCCGCCATAAGCACTTTCAAAATTCGTTCTTGCAGCTTCCAGAAGTCCCATATCATAGAGAAGATTGGCAAGATTTGTCTGAATGGTCAGAGCTTTAACACCATTTGAGTTGTTCAGAGGATCGAGTACAATGAGCTTAGTTGATAACTTAAGGGCTCTTTCGAACCTTTCTTTTGCATCCTTTTGCTGACCTCTTTCAGCAAGGATGGTAGCAGCATCATTGAGCGCAGATGAAGCAGATGAACAATTAACAACATTGTTCGGCTCTTTTGAAAGCAGTTTATCATATGATTTCACTGTCTCTTCAAAGAAAGGTCCGGCATGCTCGGTATCACCTTTATTGACAAGAAGAGTAGCGACCTTGTTCATAGCCAAGGCTTTGTGCTCTATAAAAGTGGGGTCGGACTTTGCAAGATCATCCAGTAGCTCAGATGCCTCCATATATCTCTCAAGAGCTGCATCAATTTCCCCTCTGGATTCCATTATTTCTGCAACAGATTGAAGAGTATTTATTAGCAGATCGATAGAATCTGCATCCTTTGCTTGCTTTTCAGCAACAAGCAGTACCTCAAGAGCGTCTTTCTGCTGTCCGGCATCTAAAAGGGACATCCCTTTTTTGAAATTACGAAGTGCCATATCTTTTGATCTTTGTGACATGATCTCTAAACCTGTGATTAGTACCTGATTTCCACGCTATCAGACTACATTTAAAGCAAGCTATCGTTATTAGTCTTTGCCTAAAAGGGACTTTTATTTATATAGCCCAGCCCATTGTTAAAAGGATCGAGCATGGAATTGAAGAATATATTGCGACAGGTGAAAGAAGGTAGTACAGACCTTGTGAACGCAGAAAGCCAGATACGTTCCATGGGATATGTTCCGGTCTCCGATATCGCAAAACTGGACACGTTCCGCAAATACCGTACAGGATACATGGAAGCGATCCTTGCAGAAGGAAAGGAGCCTGAAGACATAGTAGAGATAGTGAAAGCACACAATGAAGCTGTGGGAAGAACACTTGTTACACGCATTAATGAAGAACAGGCATCTGCCATAAGACATGCATTCAAACCGGATAATATTGAATGGGACATGCATTCAAGAACAGCGGTAGTGCATGACGGCACCCTTGTACCAAGGACAGGAGGCACTGTGGCCATCATTACAGCCGGTACCGCTGATATCGATGTTGCAGAGGAAGCACGTATGACTGCCTCAGAGATGGGGTGCAGTACAATTCAGATATACGATGTGGGCGTGGCAGGGTTCCAAAGGCTGATATCTGAAATGAGTGTCTTTGAAGAGAACAGACCTGACGCGATAGTTGTGGCAGCCGGAAGAGAGGGAACGCTACCAACGGTAGTATCCAGCCTTATAGATGTACCTGTGATAGGGCTGCCCGTATCGGTCGGATACGGTGCCGGTGCCAAAGGAGAAGCTGCACTCCTTTCGATGTTGCAGTCATGCTCCATATTATCAGTGGTCAACATCGATGCTGGATTCGTTGCAGGTGCTTTTGCCGCAAGGATAGCAAATAGTGTTGCAGAAGCGAGAAAGAAAGAGTTCTGAGGCGAGATACCATGAGAACACTTGTATTTGAACCATTTTCAGGTGCCTCCGGAGATATGATACTTGCAGGACTTATCGACCTTGGGGCAGACAGGAAAGAGATAACAGAAGTTATCGAAGCCTCCGTTGATGTTTCCGTAGCTGTTGAAGATGTCACTAAATGCGGCATACGTGCCACAGATGTTCATATCCATACAAAGGACAGTACAAGAACAAGATCATTCGAGGAACTTATAGACATAAT
>Ga0255445_1005_pt1 | contig 14661 bp, 12 predicted proteins | sample ANMaggSeSYBR02D6_FD_182629 | JGI IMG/M metagenome (GOLD analysis project Ga0255445, IMG submission 182629) | Sediment cell enrichment communities from methane seep in Santa Monica Basin, California, United Staets - ANME aggregate JGI... | ecosystem: Environmental > Aquatic > Marine > Cold seeps >... | reverse complement strand
GAAGGACTTTTTCCTTATGCGGGTCAATTCTTTTTTGAGGCATCGTTTACAACCTGGATAAAAATATCGTTCATGCTGGGAAGGATCTCGTGGAAGGCCTTAATTTCGGTTATTTCCACCAGGTTCCTGATCAAATCGCCGGATCCATCTCCCTCTCTGATCCCAATGGTGGCCTGTTGTCCCATTCTATTCTCTTCCATTGCCAGCAGTTCAAACCTGCTGTCAAGTCCACCGGAAAGCTTTTCCCGGTCACCTGTGAATGTGACCCTGTACCTGCTTGAACGGTACTGTTCACGGATTGTGGTGATCTCTCCCTGCAATACAGTCTCCGCTGCATTGATCAGGGTGATGTGATCGCATAGTTCCTCCACTGAAGACATGTTGTGGGTAGAAAAAATGATGGTAGCACCATTCTGTTTCATCTGGAGAATCTCCTGCTTCAGCAGGTTCACATTGATGGGGTCAAATCCGCTGAAGGGTTCATCGAAGATGAGTAATTTGGGTTCGTGAAGCACCGTGATGATAAATTGCACCTTCTGTGCCATACCCTTGGAAAGTTCCTCTACCTTTTTACCCCACCAGGCACCTATCTCAAACTTATCAAACCAGGTTTTCAGGCGTTTCATAGCCTCCGGTTTGGACAATCCCTTGAGTTGTGCCAGGTAGAGGGCCTGTTCCCCCACTTTCATTTTTTTGTAAAGTCCCCGTTCTTCCGGCAGGTATCCGATCTGTGACCTGTGATCGCTGTTGATGGGTTGTCCCTCGAAAAGGATGGCCCCCTGGTCGGGAGCGGTGATCTGGTTGATGATCCGGAGCAGTGTGGTTTTCCCGGCGCCGTTGGGACCGAGTAATCCGTAAATACTTCCTTTCGGAACTTCCATTGATACACGGTTCAGCGCCCTGTGGCCACTGAAATCCTTGACAACTGCATCCGCAGTGATAAGAGTCATTCAAAAAAGTTTTTCATGCGGTTGAAGAAACCGTTTTCTGATTTGTCTGGTCGCGGCGTAAAGGTATCCGATTGCTCCATCTTTTCAAAGATCTTCCGCTCTTCCTTATCCAGTGTTTTCGGAATCCAGACATTGATCTGCACCAGCAGGTCGCCCCGACCGTATCCATTTACCTCGGGAACGCCCTTGCCTCTCAAACGAAGGATCCTTCCCGGTTGGGTACCTCCCTCGATCTTGATCTTAGCTTTGCCTTCTACTGTTGGGATCTCTACTGTGGCCCCAATGGCGGCCTGTGGTATACTGAGATAGAGGTTGTATATCAAATCACTTCCATCCCTGGTAAGATCGGGATGCCTCTCCTCCTGGATAATTACCAGCAGGTCTCCTGCAACTCCTCCACGACGGGCTGCATTGCCCTTTCCACTCATTTTTACCTGCATTCCTTCAGCAACTCCGGCAGGGATGTTGATCTTGATCACCTCTTCACTTTTTACGATTCCCTCCCCATAGCACGATTCACATTTCTCGCTGATGGTCGTTCCTTCACCATGACAGGTTGGACAGACTGAGGCAGTTTGCATCTGTCCCAGAAACGTATTGGTAACCCTGGTCACCTGGCCACTTCCATGACAGGTGCTGCAGGTGTTTTTTGCTGTACCATGTTTGGCCCCTGATCCATTGCAGGCACTGCAGGCGTTATATTTTTTGACCTTGATCTTTTTTTCCACGCCGTTGGCCACATCCTGCAGGCTCAGCTTGACCTTGACCCTCAGGTTTGATCCCCTTGATACTCCGCCACCACGGGAGGCTCCCCCGAATCCGCCAAATCCTCCAAATCCACCGAAACTCCCGAAAATATCTCCAAACTGGGAAAAAATGTCATCCATGGTCATACCTCCGCCAAATCCGCCGGCACCACCATTTTCGAAAGCAGCATGACCAAACTGGTCGTATTTGTTCCGCTTTTGAGCATCAGACAATACCTCGTATGCTTCAGCAGCTTCTTTGAATTTCTCTTCTGCGGCTGAATCTCCCTCATTCTTATCCGGATGATACTTCAGGGCCTGCTTTCTATAGGCCTTTTTTACCTCCTCCTGGGAAGCATCACGGGTTACCTCCAATACCTCGTAATAATCTTTTTTCGCCATATTGTTATCTTATGAGGCTGTCTCAAAAGGGTCAGCCTTTCTGTTTTTCTGAGGGATGCTTTTTCGCTTCCAAAGTATCCCTCAGAATTCTTCAAAAGAGGACTTTTGAGACACCCCCTTATTCCCCGATTACAACTTTGGAATACCTCAGTACCTTTTCATTCAGAAAATAACCCTTCTGTATCACATCGACCACTTTGCCCTTTAATTTCTTCTTGGGTGCCGGGATTTTAGTAATAGCCTCGTGAAGGTCTGTGTCAAATTCTTTGTCAACCGCATCAATCTCTTTGACCCCCTGTTGACTGAGGAATCCGTTGAATTTCCCGGAGATCAGTTTGAGTCCCTCTTTCACCGCTTCGATGTCTTTGGCTTCTTCGACCGACTGTATTGCCCTGTCGAAATCGTCAGCCACAGGAAGCAGTGCTCCCAGGAGTCCCTCGTTGGCACTTTTCTGAAGATCGATCTTCTCCTTCAGGGTCCTTTTTCTGAAATTGTCATATTCAGCTGACAACCTCAGATACTTATCCTGCAATTCTGCCAGTTTTTCTTCCGCTGTGAGCTCCTTTTTTTCCTCTTCGGGTTCCTCCTCCTGGGTTTCTTCAGCTGCTTTTTCCTTTTCATCCCCTGCCTGAATCTTTTCTTCGGTCAGTTTTTCTTTCACCACACTCTTCTTATCTTGCTGTTTATCAAGTTTATCCGACTTTTTTGCCATTTTCTATCACATTAATAAAGATCAATAACTTGCCCTAGACTTGTCAAATATTAAGCCATTATAGGAAATTTGCCATTTTGTCACCTGGGGAGTGCTTTGCCCGTGACGGACGGCTTTGCCGGTGATGGACGGCTTCGCCGGTGACGGAGTGCTTCACACCTGTGAAAGAAACAGAAGAAAAATGTGTTTATTTAGTAACGCAATTGAAATGGTTGTCATATCAATAAAAAAAGAAACGATGAAAGTATTGCTTTTTACTACATTCACTTTGCTAGTGCTGAACTTGTTTGCACAGGAGTATGGGTTAAGAAGTGCACAGGAGTTTAGGTTAGAAAGTACTGTAAGTGAAATAAAAGCCACCGGTAGCGATCCCAATGATTTATGGCAGTCATTCCCCTTGTATGGGGGCGAAATGACTTCAATAGCAATGAATCCGGAAAACAGAGATATAATTTTTGTGGGCACACGTGATGCCGGGGTCTTTAAAACGACAAATGGTGGACAAACCTGGTTTCCTGCACGCAATGGGCTGACCTTTCACCCCATTAGATGCATGACACTCGACCCGGAAAACCCGCAAGTGATTTATGCAGGCACAGACAATGACGGAATCTGGAAAACCACCAATGGCGGAGATAATTGGAATAAAACTCCCTATCCGGGCAGTTTGATCGTTTTCAATATCCTCATCCACCCGCAAAATCCCCAGGTTGTTTTTGCAGGTTCGGCTGGTGGAGTAGGTTTAGGAATAGGGAGTATCTATAAATCTTCAGATGGCGGCGAAACCTGGGAGGTGAAGGATCAGGGGATCCCACATGAAAACAACAGTGACTACACAAACGGTATATTTTCGCTTGCCATGGAGTGTTCAAATCCTGATACGCTTTACGCGGGAACAAATTATATCGGTGTTTACAGAACCACCAATGGCGGAGAGAGCTGGACCTCTTTCAGTGATAGTATCGTTGGGAGTGATCAGACGCCCGATATTCTGCCTTCAATTAATGCCATTGCAACCAATCCTTTTAAACCGGGAGAGCCGGGTGCTTTATTGGAAGGAAAATACTATTTTTTTAATGGGAACTATTGGAAAAAGGTGAATAGTGGCTATGATGATTATGTAGGAGAAGGGATACATGCTGGGAGACTATATTATCATCCTGAAGATTCGATGATTGTTTATACAAAAAGGAAATATAGTTCAGATGCCGGGCAAAACTGGGATGATCTGGTTACATATTCTACGGAGGAAGAGAGGCACTTTATCGTTGACCTTGTGTTCCCTGAAACGGATATGCAAACCATCATTGCAGCCGCTAAAATTGTTTTCGATACCAAAGGAGGGGTAATAAAATCTTCCAATCAGGGTAACAGTTGGGAATATACCTCGGAGGGGATTACAGCACAAACAATTTATAGTGTTGCTGTAGATAGAAGCAATCCTGATAATATATGTACAGGCACAGGAGACGGACATTTTTTTAGCAGTGATGATGGGGGGCTCACCTGGGAGCGGGGTTATTATTATATCTGGTATCAGGATGAAGACTCCAATCAAAAGTCTTTTAATTTTGACAGAATCAATAGCATTGCTATCGATCCGATACATTCCAATGAAATATATATTGCCGCATTTTCCAGACTTTACAAATCAGTTGATGGTGGTCGAATATTTACTGAGATTGACTCTGTTAGATATCCGGAGTGTATTGTAATATCTTCACATCCAACAACGACAATTTACGTCGGAGGATCATTTGGCCAAGGTATCAAAAAAAGTGTGGATGGCGGGGCTACCTGGGAATCAAAAAACTGTGGATTGCCCGAATCATTTTTCGGTAGTATACTACCAGTGACATCCATTACAATAGACCCAAATAATCCGTCAGTAGTATGGGCAGGCATCAAAAATGGCGGAGGGATTATGCGATCGTACAATGGCGGCGACCATTGGATTGAGATGGGACTGACTAAAGAGAATACGATAAGAGCTATTGCAATAAACCCCGATAACAGCAACGAAATTATCGTGAGTACAACAGAGTCTCTTTCAAATAAGATCTATAGATCTGATGATGGGGGAGAGATATGGCAGTTGGTCATATCGGATATTGCTGCTGTAAAGGAGTTTGTTTACGATCCTCGCGATTCCGGACAAATCTATGCAGCCACCGCGGGGTATGGCATGATGCGCTCCATCGATGGGGGTGAAACATGGGATCTTTATAATGAAGGGATTTTTTATCCCACGCTCTATGGTGTTGAAATTACTACAGAAATGCCGCCGAAATTGGTTGCCGGATCTTATGGGTCGGGACTTTATTGGACCATCCCTTCGATGCCTGTGCGTAGTTTTAAAGCCACCACTGTTTCAAAAACAGAGATTGATTTAACCTGGGCTTTGAACATCAATAGCGATAAGGTAATGGTGGCATGGTCGGCTGATGAGCATTTCGGGAAACCATTAGATAGTACCGGTTATTCATCGGGCTCCTCAATTGCCGGCGGGGGTACAGTGATCTATGTTGGCACCGGAACCGGGTTCAATCACACTTCGCTGCTACCCGGAAGTTACAACTACTATAAGGCCTGGACGCAGGCAAGCGATGGTAAATACTCATCGGGTGAGAAGGATGCTGCCTATACGCTTTGCGAAATTGCGTTTCCCTATACCGAAGATTTCTATGAGGGTATATTACCGGACTGTTGGGAAACGATTGATCACAAGGATCAGGGGTATAGCTGGCAGTTCAATAATCCTGGTGAGAGAGCGTTGAACTCGACCACAGGAGACAACGGATTTGCAATTTTCGATTACGAGCATTATGGCATAATGGATAGCATGAATACAAGTTTGCTCTCTCCATTGTTTGATTTCTCCCCTTTTTCATCGGTTCATTTGAAATTTGAACACTGTTTTAAAGGTTTTGTAAATGTTGCAAAGGCATATTTGTTGTACAGTCCGGACAACGGAATAACTTGGTTGATGTTAAATTCATGGGAAACCAGCCATGGAACTGAGACCTCTCCTGCACTCTATAGCAGAGATATCTCCGGAGAGGTAGCGGGCAGCTCCTATGTTTTGTTTAAGTGGAATTATTCAGGCAGATATGGAGATTACTGGATGATTGATGATGTTGAAATAACCACTGCAGCTACCGGAATAGAAAATATTGAAGAGATAGAAGCAACTTTTTACCCAAATCCTTCAGATGGACTGTTTGAATTAAGACTGAACAAAACATATAAAACCGGAGAGCTGAAAGTTGTCGATTTATCGGGTAACGTACTGTTCCATATCGAACTTAACAGCAATCAACATACAATAAATCTATCTTCTTTTGCACCTGGAGTATATATTGCTCAGGTAATCATAGACAATAAGCCATATTACAAAAAACTAATATGTAAATAAATTGGGAATTACAGCGTTACGGAATTACTCTTCCGTTGTTTTTCTTGATCAGAATCTTTAACCTTTCAATTAAGTCTTCCAGGTCACTCTCAATTATTGACCAAACAATTTCATAATCAATACCAAAGTACTCGTGTATTATTCTATTTCTAAATCCGCGTAAATATTTCCATTCAATTTCTGCATTGATAAGTTTGAAATCCGGGTCAATTCTATTTGCAGCCTCACCGATAATTTCAAAATTTCTGACTACTGCATCAATTGTTTTATCATCTTCCAAAAAAGCATCAAAATTCAGCCCTCTTGTGTATGCGGTAATCTTCAATGCCGATTCAAGCATATCCTCTAATAACAATATATTGTCTCGGTCAGACATAGATTAAATCAGATTGGATTGCTTGAAAATACTTCTTCTTTATTCCGTTTTTTGAGACTAAATCAACTTTAAAACCAATTAAATCTTCAATCTCATCCGCCAGGTCAATAAATCTAATGCCAATCTTTCCATTGAATTCAACCATCAAATCTAAATCACTTTTTTCATTTTGTTCATTTCTTGCATATGAACCAAAGATCGCCAGTGACTTTATTGGATAATTTTGAAAGAGGTGTAATTTATTCTTTCGTAAGGTTAACTCTATTTCTTGTGTTCGGTTCATATCTTAAAAGTATCATTTTTTTTCAAGAGACAGTTTAGGATCCTGGAGAATTAGCAGTTAGGTTTACCTTCAATGAGTTCGCAGGCCAGGTTCTTGCAGGTACTACAAAGGGATCGCTTTGAGCTTCCGGAACTTTTTCCTGCGGTTCTGTCTGATCCTTAACAGGATGAATGCCAGGGTGAAAAGGACAATAAATCCACCTATGACCAGGGCCTGCCATGTGCGGGTTTCCGGGGCGGAGAGCAGGATCACTTCATGTTTGATCAGGTAGCCGGTGAGTACGTTCAGCAGGCATTCGGGGATCAGGCCGATGACGGTTCCAAGGAAATAGGTTCGTGTGGAGATGTTGCTTAAGGGAAAGCTGAAGTTGATAATGTTGGTGGGAATAATGTAGATGCCGCGGCTGAATACAACGGTCCAGAGGCCGTATTTCTGAATGCGCTTGTTAATGCGGCGGATCAGTTTCTTCTTGCCATAGCGCTCTTGGAAGTAGGAAGAGAATGCTAAACGGACCATGTAATAGGCGCCCATTACCGCCACGATGTTCACCCCCCAGCATATAAGCAGCGCAGGGGTAAAGTTGAGCAGAAACCCTATGGCCAGTGAGAGGTAGAAAATGGGCAATCCAGATATGGTGCTGACCAGTGTAAACACACAGATGAGCAGGACCAGGTATATGTTGTGCCGGTCCATGACCAGAATGCGTTCAAAGAGAAGGGATTCCGGATCGGTTCCGGCGGTCAGAAATATAAAAGCCCCGATGGTGATCAGGATAAAAGCAATGATTATAATGCGAAACTGTTTCACACTTCCTATTTTACTAACCTCCTAATTTCCTAACCTTCCAACTAATATCCCACTACATTGCGGTAGAGGTACAACCAGCCGGTATACATAGTCTGGGCACCTCCTTCCGGTTCCTGTCCCCCGGGAGTGGTAGTGCCACCTGTCTGGTTATTGTTGCTCCTGTTCTTCCAGTTCTCAATGATGGTGGGGTCCCTGAATTCCTTACCATCATATCCCAAAGCCTCTATCACATAGTAGTACTGGCCTTCGGGGGCTCTCCGGTTGCTGTTGTGCATGTTGCCGTCCCATCCGTCCCAGGTGTAAATATCATCAATCTTTCTCTTGTAAACCACTTTCCCGGTACGGTCCACAATGGTAACCTTGCAGGATTGAAGTGACTGGTGTTTGAAAACGAAGAAATCATTTCTCCCGTCCCCGTTAGGAGTAAAGACATTGGGAATTTCCAGTTTGGAAGATGCCACAAAAATGGCCTCTTCAAGCCGGAATGTATCGATACATCCGGCTTCACTCACAGAAATCATATAGGGATAGTAATACTCATCGGCTCTTTCATAGGTAAACTCTGTGAATGCAGCCGTATCATAGGTGATCTCACCCTGTTTAATGCCACCCAGGGTATCGAGGTAGACCCACTCGAATTCGGCCCCGTTTTCGGATTCATTTTTAAAACTCACGGTTAGCTTTGCATCTGTACTCCCGGTCATGTTTCCCTCATTATCAGGAGGACTCCACGTCTCGCCCAGATCGGATTCATACTCCCCGGTATACTTATCAAGATACTCCACTCTGAATTTCGCTTTTGTCTGGATGCTTTCATAGAGGACCGAGTCCACCTCCACCATGCCCATGTCGTCGGTGGCCGTAAGGATATACCAGGTGTCCTTGATGGGAGGCAGGTAAGTAGTGTTTGGATGCAGGACTGTGGTGTCGTTGGGAATCCTCAGATCATCATTGTCCGAGGTCCATTTGAATTTGAAATCTATCGGGAGTATAATGTTATTGTGGAATACCGGATCATAGTATACAAAGGTATCCGGGGTCACATATCCTGACATTATCAGGAAATCACAAGTGTATTTAGTAATGGGAACCTTTCCCTCGGAGTTCTTATCCACGGTAGCCATAAAATCGTCCAACATCACCCAGGCAACCATGGAAGTGTCGGTTGAGCCCCCATCGCTGATCCTGACCTGGTATCCTCCTTCTTCCAGATCAGATACAGCAGATGTTGCTACGTTCGCATCAGAGGTGAAAGGGGGGTCAAACCCGTTGATGGCTGGATTATATTTGCTCCATTCAAAATCGTAATTACCCGGAGTGGCCGGAGAAGCTGTGAGGCTGCCTAACCTGGGCACCTGATTGATCTGGAAAAAGACAAACAGAGGATCCTCGCCCGGACTAACGGGATAGCTGATGGTATCCACATGATCGGCGGTGGATGAGGTGATCTGCGTCCAGGCAATGCTGACAGCAAAAAGGGAAAAGATCAACCCTGAAATGATTTTTTTTTCAACCGGTCCGGTCCGCAACATTTCTATTATTTACACTATAAACGGATTATTGCCAAAATATTATACGAACAAAAGGTCCACAAAATTGCATTTTTTAAGATAACTGTGCAATAAATTGTGAGTTTACCCACGATTTCCTGTGGTTATAATCCATGAACATATGTTATCTTAGTCAGCCAATTTAATCTGGATTTTGTGGAAGCGATCAAACAGGATTTGAACCAGGCACAGCAAACAGCAGTGATAAATCATAAGGGCCCGGCGCTTGTCATTGCCGGTGCCGGCTCAGGTAAGACACGGGTGCTAACGTACCGCATTGCATACCTGCTTTCCATGGGGATATCTCCATCCAGGATCCTGGCCCTCACTTTTACCAACAAGGCAGCCAGGGAGATGAAGGAGCGCATTGCCACACTGGTTACCCCCGATCTGGCCAGGCACCTCTGGATGGGAACCTTTCACTCACTCTTTGCAAGGATCCTCCGGCAGGAGGCAGAGCTCCTTGGATTTCCTTCCGGTTTTACCATTTATGATACCATCGATTCGCGCAGCCTTGTTAAAAGCATCATCAAAGAGTTCAACCTGGATGAAAAGATATACAAGCCTGCGGAAGTGTTCGGAAGGATCTCGGCTGCCAAGAACAACCTGATCACACCCGATGTATACCTTGGAAGCGGGGAGTTCCAGATACGCGACCAGGTGAACCGGCGTCCGCGCCTGGGAGAGGTGTTTGACAGGTATGTGAAGCGGTGCAAGCATTTCGGTGCCATGGATTTCGACGACTTGCTGCTGCAAACCAACCTGCTCTTCAGGGATCATCCCGCAGTGCTGGACCGGTACAGGGAAGCATTTGACTATGTTCTTGTGGATGAGTACCAGGATACCAACTACTCCCAGTACATGATCATCAAAAAATTGTCGGAGATCCACAGGAACCTCTGTGTGGTGGGTGATGATGCCCAGAGCATTTACTCATTCAGGGGTGCCCGCATCGAAAACATGCTCAACTTTAAGAACGACTACTCCGATTACCGTCTCTTTAAGCTGGAACAGAACTACCGGTCCACACAAACCATTGTCAAGGCAGCCAACAGCGTAATACGGAAGAACAGGGGACAAATCTCCAAGGAGGTATTTTCCAAAAATGAAATTGGAGAGCAGATCCGGGTTTTAAAGGCAGCTGATGACAGGGAAGAGGGTTATAACGTGGCCGGTCATATCTCCGATATAAGGTTCAGGGAACAGCTGGAGTACAGCAATTTTGCCATTTTGTACAGGACCAATGCCCAGTCCAGGATCTTTGAGGAGAGCATGCGCAGGATGAACATCCCCTATAGGGTATATGGTTCACTCTCCTTTTATCAGCGAAAGGAGATCAAAGACCTGCTGGCCTATTTCCGCATTACTTTTAATCCCAGGGATGATGAGTCACTGAAACGCGTGATCAACTATCCCATGCGGGGTATTGGCAAGACCACGCTGGATAAATTGAACGGATACGCAGAAAAACTGGACTCGCACATCTGGGACATCCTGGTGCATCTCAACCAGGTGAACCTTGGATTCAATAAAGGAACCCTTGCCAGGTTGCAGGGTTTTACGAATATGGTCAAAAGCTTTCAGAAGCGTTTGAACGAGATGGAAGCCTTCGATTTGGCATACACCATAGCCAATGAAGCGGAGATCATTGCGGATCTTAAATCGGATCAGACCCCGGAGAATATCAGCAGGTATGAAAATGTGGAAGAGCTTTTAAACGGGATCAAGGATTTCACCGACAATACAGAGGATAGTGGTGAGATGACCCTGGGAGATTATTTGCAGGAAGTGACCCTGATGACCGATGCTGACCAGGAGACGGATGAAGATCGGAACAAGGTGAGCATCATGACCATCCATTCGGCCAAAGGGCTTGAATTCAAACACCTGGTTATCGCCGGAGTAGAGGAAGAGTTGTTCCCGTCACAGATGAACATCGATAATCCCAAGGAGCTGGAAGAGGAACGCCGACTTTTCTATGTGGCCCTCACCCGTGCCGAAAAGAGCGTTTTGATTTCGTATGCGGCCCTGAGGTACAAATGGGGCATCCAGCACTCATGTTCACCCAGCCGTTTTATCAAAGAGATCGACACCAAATACCTGGACCTCCCGCCCGACTTCTATCCAATCCTCCCGCAGTCTGATCAGGCAGAAAAGCAGCGTTTTGTCCCCGAAAACTACCGCAAGATCATGGACCACCGCTCTCAGCCATCAAAGATCCAGGTGGGCGGACGTAAACTTATAAATGTGAACCAGACCTCGCAGACACCGCAGACCTCACATACCTCACAACTCCCCAAAGATTTCACCCCTTCCAGCCCCGACCAGATCAAAGTCGGAACAAAGGTGGAACATCCACGCTTTGGCATCGGTGAAGTAAAGATCCTGGAAGGCGCCGATTCCAATGTGAAAGCCACAGTCATGTTCCCCATTGGAAAAAAACAACTCCTGCTGAAGTTCGCCAAGCTAAGGGTGGTGGAGTAACGATACTGTTCGATTTCTATAACATTTCAATCGATTTTCCCTGTGGTTAGATCATTAACCACTAAATGAGTATATCCGAGTTTTACAACGAGAAGGGGTAACACGTTTGGAAAAAGTAAACCAATTAGTTAACTTTGTAATGGAGAGGAAAATAGTTTCATACAAGGGCGATTTTAACAAACTGTTTTTTAAAAAAGTCTCAAAAGACACCAAGAAGGGAAATACAAATTGCCGAGAGAATGAAAAAGGAATATCTAATTGAAAAAAAATGGAAGGGATTACAATGAAAAATATAACTGATTTTGAAGACATTTTAATTGAGAAGTATGGAGAGAAAGGCACTCTGGCCAGGGATCAGTACGATGCAAGATCTCTTGCTTTCAGATTGGGAGTTATGCTTAAAGAAGCCAGAAAGGAAGCCCGGTTAACCCAAAAGGAAGTTGCCAGGAGGACGGGGACAAAGAAAAGCTATATTTCACGGATTGAGAAAGGGAAAAGTGACATCCAGATTTCAACTTATTACCGACTGATTGAGATTGGATTAGGAAAACATTTAAATATTTCAATCGGGTAATCATTTAAAAGAAGTACTTTTGTGAAAAATTTATTCAATGTCATACGATTACAATTCCAGCCGTAAGAAGCTGATATTGCCTGAATACGGCAGGAACATACAGAAAATGGTTAACCACATCAAGACCATTGAAGACCGTGAAGAGAGGAACAAAGCCGCACGTACGGTTATAGGTGTGATGGGGAACCTGAATCCCCACCTGAGGGATGTAAATGATTTCAAACACAAACTCTGGGACCACCTGGCCATTATTGCCGATTTCGATCTTGATATTGACTCGCCATATGAGTGGCCATCACCGGAATCACTGGATAGTAAACCAAGAAAGGTCCCTTACAGCCAGCACAGAATCAGGTTTAAGCATTATGGAAGGTCCATTGTACTGATGATCGAAAAAGCCGTTGAGATGGAAGCTGGAGAGGAGAAGGAGGACCTGGTAAGGATGATTGCCACTCACATGAAAAAGTCTTACCTCACATGGAACAGGGAAGCTGTAAGTGACGAGGTGATCTTCACGGATCTTAAGGCCCTGTCAGGTGGAAAACTGGAAATCAGCGAGAGCCTGAGACTTCCCGAAACAAAGGATATTCTGGCGAAGAACCGCAAGAAGAAGGGGGGAGGGAAGAAGAAACAGCAATCCTGATCCATGGGTAAATTTATTATCGAAGGTGGGCACAAACTTCACGGGGAGATCACTCCCCAGGGTGCCAAGAATGAAGCACTTCAAATTCTGTGTGCCACCCTGCTCACATCACAAAAAATTACCATCCATAACCTTCCCCGGATCAAGGATGTATTGATGCTGATCCAACTTCTTGAAGACCTGGGCGTTCAGGTGGAAAAACTTACAGAGTCCAGCTATTGTTTTCAGGCCGGGCATGTGGATCCGGACTATTTCAAAACAGACACTTACCGTCAACAATCGGCTGCCCTTCGCGGCTCGGTGATGATCCTGGGTCCTCTTCTGGCCAGGTTTGGAGAGGCAGTTTTACCTAAACCGGGAGGGGATAAGATCGGACGCCGGAGGCTCGACACCCATTTTAAAGGATTCCAATCACTGGGGGCCGTCTTTGATTTTGACCATGCAAAGAATTTTTACCGGGTGAATGCATCCAACCTGAAGGGTGCCTATATGTTGCTGGATGAAGCATCCGTGACGGGAACTGCCAATATCATTATGGCCAGTGTGCTGGCAAAAGGGACCACCACCATTTATAATGCCGCCTGTGAGCCTTACATCCAGCAACTTTGTGATATGCTGATCCGCATGGGTGCACGTATTTCCGGCATTGCCTCAAACCTGCTTACCATCCAGGGAGTGGCACAACTGGGTGGGACCAGCCATACCATCCTTCCGGATATGATCGAGGTGGGAAGTTTCATCGGAATGGCAGCCATGACCTGCTCAGAGCTGACCATCAAAAATGCGGGATTTGAACAGTTGGGCATCATTCCGGCTTCTTTCAAGCGGTTGGGGATCAGGATGGAACGTAAAGGGGATGACCTGTATGTTCCCGCTCAGGAACATTATTCCATCGAGACATTCATTGACGGAGCCATCATGACAATTGCCGATTCCCCATGGCCGGGACTAACACCAGACCTGCTCAGTGTGATCCTGGTGACAGCCACCCAGGCCAGGGGAAGTGTACTGATCCATCAGAAGATGTTTGAGAGCCGCCTTTTCTTTGTGGATAAGCTTATTGATATGGGAGCACAGATCATCCTGTGCGATCCCCACAGGGCAACAGTCATAGGACTGGATCATACCATGCGTCTAAGGGCCACTTCCATGTCTTCGCCTGATATACGTGCAGGTGTGGCATTGCTTATTGCAGCCATGTCGGCCGAAGGCACAAGTACCATTCATAGTATAGAACAGATCGACCGCGGTTATGAAAGTATTGATGTTCGCCTGAACTCTCTGGGTGCATCCATCAACCGTGAAACCTGAATCTATAGATCCGAACCTATAAACCCGAATCATGAAGCGAATCATTTACCTGTTGACTGCATCAGTTTTTCTCCTGTCATGCTCCTCCAACAAAGGGAATTCTTCCGGATCAGAAACAACCGCAATAGCTAAGAGAGAAATTAAACCAGGTATCAATATTGGTGAAAGGGCACCTGACCTGGTGTTTAAATCGCCGGATGGAGAGAAGATCTCCCTTACCTCCCTTCGCGGAAAGATGGTTCTGATTGATTTTTGGGCTGCCTGGTGCTCTCCCTGCCGGATGGAGAATCCCAACCTGGTGAAAACATACCAGAAGTATAAGGACAAAAATTTCGCCAATGGCTCAGGATTTGCGATCTACAGCGTATCCCTTGACAAAAGCAAAGAGGATTGGATGGGTGCAATCGT
>Ga0255445_1004_pt1 | contig 15277 bp, 9 predicted proteins | sample ANMaggSeSYBR02D6_FD_182629 | JGI IMG/M metagenome (GOLD analysis project Ga0255445, IMG submission 182629) | Sediment cell enrichment communities from methane seep in Santa Monica Basin, California, United Staets - ANME aggregate JGI... | ecosystem: Environmental > Aquatic > Marine > Cold seeps >... | reverse complement strand
GAGGAGTTCGGACCAAAGAAAATTCTGTGGGGCAGTGACTTTGGGATCTCCGAGCTCAGGGGGAAAGCAGTTACAGTTGGTGATGGTTTTGCATGGCTTTCAAAAGATACCGTGAATTGGGAGAAAATATCTCCCGTTTGCAATCCCACACTCGTAGGTATTGAATCACTGTGGGCTATTAATGAAGCTGCCGAAATATTCGCATTAAATAGCGAGGATATTGAAGATATCTTTTATAATAATTCAGTACAGCTTTTAGGCCTTGAAAAAAAGAAGGAGAATATCACCCGGGATCTTTATGAAAAGGCAAAACAAATAATACCGGGTGGTGTAGGCCTGCTCAGTAAACGACCGGAAATGTTTGCCCCGGACCAGTGGCCTGCCTATCATCGGGAAGCCCGGGGCTGTGAAGTATGGGATCATGACGGGAACCACTATTATGATATGTCGTCAAATGGCATCGGAACCTGTTTGTTAGGATACAGAGACCGGGATGTAGAGAGGGCTGTAAAAAGAAGGATCAACCTAGGTTGTATGAGTACGCTTAATCCTGCTGAAGAAGTTGAACTTGCGGAAGTGTTGCTTGATATTCATCCCTGGGCAGAACAGGTTCGTTTTACCCGTACAGGCGGTGAGTCTATGTCAGTAGCAGCAAGAATAATAAGGGCTACTACCGACAGGTCGGTTATCGCTATCTGTGGTTATCACGGATGGCATGATTGGTATCTCGCCGCTAACCTGGGAAATGATGATACATTACGAGGACACCTTCTGCCTGGTCTTGAACCTTTGGGAGTACCACGGGATCTGCGGGAAACAACGGTTACTTTTAATTTTAATAACCGGGAAGAATTTAAGCATGTAATAGAACAGTACGGGGATAAACTCGCCGGTGTTATTATGGAACCATGCCGTTACAATGATCCTGACCCCGGGTTTCTTGAATATGTGAGGGATGAAGTTCATAGGGTTGGCGGACTTCTTGTTTTCGATGAAATAACTATAGGCTGGCGACTGCATTTTGGCGGCGCTCATTTGAAATTCGGTGTTTATCCTGATATAGCTGTTTTTGCCAAAGCTCTTGGAAATGGACATCCTATGGCTGCTGTTATCGGCACTTCCGAAGCAATGGAGGGCGCTCACAGATCATTTATCAGCAGTACTTACTGGACCGAAGCCGTTGGTCCGGCTGCTGCCCTGGCTACTATTAAGAAGATGAGTAAAAGCAATCTTTCTTCTCATGTTGAGAAAATCGGTTTGCAGGTGAAAGAGCATTGGAGAAAATATGGAAATAAATACAACTTACCTGTCAAAATAGATAAGGGTTATCCCTGTCTTGCTCATTTTAGTTTTGAAGGAGATCTCTCAAATGAACTCAGAACCCTTTATGTACAGCTTATGCTGAAAGAGGGATTTCTGGCAGCAGTTATGATATATCCTACCCTTGCTCACACTGAGGAGATAGTGGAAAAATACGGGAAAGCAATAGACAAGGTCTTTTATAAAATATCTGATGCATTTAAAAAAGAAGAGGTTACCAAACTGCTAAAAGGCCCGGTGGCACATACCGGTTTTGCAAGGTTGACTTGATTTTAGGATGAATACATATTATATTGAAGAGCCTAAATAAATATTGGCAACTATTTTTATGAACAGTTTTAATGAAATTAATCCGCAGAAAAAAAGGGCTATGCGGGCAATTATATTCGCCCAGTGTGCAGGTGCTCCGGCGTCTATCTTTTTTATCAATGGGTTTATGCTTACATATCTTTCCGGGCTGGGTTTTTCAAGTGCTAATGTTCTACTGCTTTTGACTCTCCCAAACCTGTTGCCTGTATTCATTATGATTCCTGCTGCGCTCATATCAGATCGGTTCGGAATGAAAAAAGTAGGAACCATTGGATTATTTGGTACAATTATCGGTTTTCTTCTGGTAACAATTGCAGGAAGCTTTCCATATGATTTAATGAAACAAACAGTTATAACAGGAATTATTATTTTCGGAACCGGAATTGCTGTTTTTGCTTCCAACTTTTATGCTTTGTTACATCCGATTATCCCGGATAACATTCGCGGTCGTTTTTTTGGCAAGATGCGTCTGTCATGGCAATCCGTATCAATTATTCTTACACTGATTGCTTCGGCATTGCTGAAAATAAATTCGTCAATTCCAATGTTTCAATTGGTTTTAATAACTGCCACACTATTACTTGCAATTCGTATGATATTCTATTATCGAATACCCGAACCTGAGAATCAGGAAAAGCCCAGGCAAGGTATCGCTTCTTCACTACGACATATTATTGGCATACCTAACTTCATGCCTTTCTGTTCTTATATCTTTCTTATCACTCTGTGCACAGGTTCATTACCCTGGATATTCGGTCTTTTGGAAAAAGATGTTTTGGGGTTTGAAAAAGGTATAATTGTCTTGATGGGAACTCTCCTTCTGATCGGGTCGCTTGGCGGATTTTATTTGGGTGGTAAAATGGTTGATCGATACGGCACTAAATATGTCTTTCTGATTTGTCATTTCACATATGGTTTGGTTCTTTTACTTGTTCTCACCCGTGATTGGTTTCCCATGCCACATATAGTATTAATAGGTATATGCACAGCAATGTTTGGACTTATTCAGGCTGCATTGGGGATCGCCTTCACTTCCGAGCTATTTGTACTTATTCCGGCGAAGAACAGATCATTAAGTACAGCATTTGCTACAACATTGCAAACGGGAGGATTAGCATTATCAGGAATCATTTTTTCAAAAGTTATTGATTTAAGAATCCTGTCTGACAAGTGGGTTCTTTTTGGAAAATCGATGACCATGTATGATACGATTATCTTTGGTTGCGGCATAGGAATAATCTTATTAATTGTGACTCTCGGTTTAGTTCCTTCAATCGTAAAGAATGCTCAGTGGATTCCTCGTGTTGGAATGACAAACGCATCCTCTTAAAAAAAAAATTATGATAAAACTAACAAAAATGTCTTTAGTTCTATTTTGTCTGACGATCTGGTTCTGTTCGGTCACAGCACAAAATATCGAAGCTGATTTTTACATTGCACCGAATGGAAACGATTTACATCCGGGCACAATAGAACAACCTTTCGCGACTTTCGAACGGGCGCAGATTGCTGTGCGGGATAAGCTAAAGTCGGTCATACAAAGAGATATAGTAGTGTTTGTCAGAGGGGGAGTTTACAATCTTGAAAAACCATTGATATTCAAGTCAGATGATGGTGGAACAGAAAATATATCAATCACTTATTCTGCTTATCCGGATGAAAAACCAATTCTGAGCGGCGGAAAACAGATCACCGGTTGGCGGAAGCAGAAAAATAATTTGTGGATTACAAACCTGGCGGAAGTAAAGTCAGGACAATGGTGGTTTCGACAGCTTTTTGCTGATGGACAACGACTACCTCGTGGACGATATCCCAACAATGGTTTGCTAACAATCAAATCTGTATCTGACGATGTTAAAAAGATACAGTTCGAGGAAAATATTTCTTTGAAAAACCCGGACAGCCAGATGGCTGAAGTTGTGGTTATCCAGAATTGGTCAATATCACGGGCGTTAATTTTATCATCAGATAAAAACAGTGTCAATACAAAAACTGCACCCGGTTGGGTTGGGCACCAATGGACAACAGCTCAACAAGGCAAACAAGCTTTTCTCGAACATGCACTGGAATTTGTGGATCAACCCGGTGAATGGTACCTGGAGCGTAGCACAGGCACACTTTACTACCAGGCGGAAAAAGATGAAGATCCAAACAACAGGGAGTTTATTGCACCTGTACTGGAACAACTTGTGAGAATTGAGGGAACATCTTATAATGCAGTGCGGAATCTGTTTTTTCGCGGACTCGGGTTTGGATATACCACATGGCAATTACCGAAAACTGGGTATTCAGGAATTCAGGCTTGTTTTTACGGTGCCAAATTTGAAGAGGAGCCTACTTATGCTATGCCGCTTGCTATTCAATTAACCTACTCCTTACAATGTGGTTTCGAATCATGTAGAATAACACATGTCGGTGCCAGTGGACTGGGATTGGGAGCAGGTTGTAGAAATAACAAAATTGTGGGCTGCGAATTCTACGACATTGGGGCGAATGGTGTTATGGTCGGTTGGCGGGAAAAGGAAGACCGGCCGCCAGGCAGATGGTTTCATAGCGACCTGGAAAACCCGCAGGATGCCCCGGTTGAAAATGAAATTTCAAATTGTTTCGTCCACAAATGCGGAGCACAAAATTGGGGTGCAGTGGGTATTTTTGATGCTTTTTCAAAAAGAACGAGAATCGCTAATAACCTGGTAACTGATCTCCCATACTCTGGCATATCTATTGGCTTCCGTTGGAATACTGATCCCACAAGCCAGAGCGGCTGTGTTGTTGAATACAATCACATTCATAATGTCATGAATAACCTGGCAGATGGCGGCGGTATCTATACGCTCGGTTTTCAACCGGGAACTATTTTGCGTGGAAACTTGATCCATGATGTTCACCGTTCGTCTTTCGCCCACGGCGGAGCTCATAATAACGGCGTTTTTCTCGATCAGGGCAGCAAGGGATTTCTATTAGAGGATAATGTTATTTATAACACATCCGAAGACCCGATTCGTTTTAATCAGTGTGAAGAAAGCTGGCATGTTTGGATCAATAACAGTTTTGGTATCAGGCCGGATGAAGCTGAGTTTCCAACCGGTAAAGCTAAAGAAGCAGGTTTACAATCCCCTTTTAAAGATCAATTCAATTTGACCTCTGTTTCTCTCTTTGCTGAAGAGAAAACAAATGTAATCCAACTTGAATCAAAGCGTGAATTGTTTGTTGATCAACACATGATCCACAGATTAAATGGTGCCCGGTTAGTTCTTCAAAAACCTCACGACGAAGGCCCCGTTCTCAAGTTCGATAATCCATGGGAAGGCCATCATGCCGGTTATTGCACGGTCATTAAAGATGATAATATATATCGGCTGTACTATCGGGGATTGCCGCCGTACGATAAGGGTGGCCCTTACCACGAGACGACCTGCTATGCAGAATCCAAAGACGGTATTCATTGGGTCAAACCCAACCTCGGACTATTTGAAGTAAACGGCACACTCGATAATAATGTCGTGCTGGCAAATGCAGATCGGCGGGTTAGCCATAATTTTAGTCCATTTATTGACACAAAACCAGGCGTTGATCCAAATCAGAGATTTAAAGCGCTTGGTGGAGATTTAGAATTCGGACTGATTGCCTATACTTCGCCAGATGGGATCCACTGGAAAAAACTTCAGGAGGAGCCGGTTTTTAAAAAGGGAAGGTTTGACTCTCAGAACGTATCCTTCTGGTCAGAGAGCGAGCAATGTTATCTGTGTTATTTTCGTGGTAGAAAGGGGCACTATGATAAGTTCCGAAGCGTGGATCGAACCACGTCAAAGGACTTTATACACTGGACTGAGCCGGTTTTAATGGGTTACGGCGATGCTCCTGTTGAACATATTTACACAAGCCAAACGTCTCCCTATTTTCGGGCGCCGCATATCTATATTGCAACCGCAGCCCGGTTTATGGAAGGACGTCAGGTGCTTACCGAAGAACAGGCGTCTCAAATTGATGTAAATCCCAGGTATTATAAAGATTGCTCGGATGCAGTTCTTATGACTACTCGTGGTGGAAGTCAGTATGACCGGACATTTATGGAAGGATTCATCTGCCCGGGAATTGGCCTGGAGAACTGGATTTCCCGCACCAACTATCCTGCTCTCAATGTTGTTCAAACCGGTCTGTCTGAAATGTCAGTTTACGTGAATCAGGATTACGCGCAACCGACTGCTCACTTACGACGTTATTCCCTGCGTTTGGATGGTTTTGTATCGGTGTCGGCACCATACAAGGGCGGAGAAATGATAACTAAATATTTTACGTTTAGCGGCGAAAAATTACACATCAATTTTGCAACATCTGCTGCAGGAGAGGTTCGGGTAGAAGTTCAGGATATCGATGGAAAACCGATTCCCGGTTATTCAATTGAGGACTCGCAAATATTGATCGGCAACGAAATAGAAAGAGTTGTTACATGGAAAAACGGCCATGATGTAAGCCAACTGGCAGGCAAGCCCGTTCGTCTGCGTTTTGTTATGAAGGATGCAGATTTGTACGCGATGTGGTTCAAATAAATCGTATTAATAATAATTAATTATAAGCTTTTACTAATAAAAAATTGGAGGGAAATTATGCGAGCTAATCAGTTTAAACTATTAACACTACTGTTAATCTTCACTATCCTTAGTTTTTCATGTTCGGATAACAAAGATTCAACCAGTTTTAGATTTGTATTTATGACCGATATTCATGTTCAACCAGAATGTGGCGGCGTTGAAGGATTTAAAGCTGCCATCGAAAAAGTTAATTCATTAAATCCAAAACCTGAATTTGTCATCACTGGTGGTGATCTTATTATGGATGCGCTGGTACAAGGATATGAGCGAGCCGATTCGCTGTATAACCTGTATTCCGAAACATGTAAGCTTTTTGAAATACCAGTTTATAACACCATTGGTAATCATGAAGTTTTTGGAATATACCCTGAAAGCAATGTTGACCCATCTCATCCGGAATACGAAAAAAAGATGTTTTCCAAACGACTGGGACAAGGTAAGACCTATCGCTCTTTCGATTATGGAAATTGGCATTTCATCCTGCTGGATGGAATCCACATAACACCTGAACAAAAATACATTGGTAAAATCGACTCTACACAATTGGCGTGGCTAAAAAGTGATCTGGAAAAAACCGGCACTGAGCGACCAGTCGTAATCGTCACGCATATACCGTTTTACACAATTTTTCTCCAGTATAGGGAAGGCCCACTGACACCGAATAGAAAAGAATCGGTTATAGTCAATGCCCATGAAGTAAGTAAGCTTTGTAAAGACTATAATCTTAAATTAGTATTACAGGGACACGTACACACTGTGGAGGATATTTATTATCACGACGTACATTATATCATTGGTGGAGCAGTTTGTGGTAATTGGTGGAGAGGAACGTATTTAGGTTTTTCAGAAGGATTTGTAGTTGTCGATGTAAATAGTGATAATTTTACATGGGAATATACGACGTTTGATTGGAATGCGGATATTTACAACCAATAACCTTTCATCTTTGATGGCGAAAAATCAAAAATAGAAATGTTACTCTTTATTGCAATTACCTCATTGAACACCAAAGCAGAAGGCAATGGGCTAAAGAATTATTAATAAAACCACAGGGAAAATCAGATATAGTTTTTAAATTCACGATCGATTCACTGGAGATTAATTATCAAATTTATATACAGATAAAAAGAAATATATGACACACTCTATTCAATTGCTTACTCGTTTATTTATAACAACTTCTCTTTTTTGTATGATCCTTACTATGGCTTCTGGCCAGGATTATTACACGCCTAAAAACTCCTGAACGACCTGTGGTTTTGTTAGATTATTACCATCGTGCAGAACTACAAAATAAAATCGGTAGTTTAGTCGTAACCGGAAGTTTTGGCACCAGAATGGGAAGGTACGGAATTAATGATTTTTCTCATGTGAATAGTTTTGATCCGTTGATGCGTGCGTTACAAAATGATTTTGCACTGATTTTTCACAAGGAACCTTTTACAAATCAAAATCTGGAAATAGCAGATATTGTTTTTATGTACATGCCGGATTTACCGGACCTTGATCCTCAAATTCCGATCATAAGTGATGCCGAAATAGAGAGTCTGGATCAATTTGTCAAACGCGGTGGTAGTTTAATCCTGATGGTAAATGCCTTTGATACAGCTTCAATAAAAAAAAATCTGCCAACCCAGTTTCGCAAGCTGTTTAAACGATTCGGAATAGATTGGAATGAAAATAACACCAGTTATGTGGACATTGTAGTTGGAAGCGAGCATCCTTATTTTTATGATATTGATGTAGTGCATTATGGCGGTGGTTGCACTTTTAATTCTCTTGATAGCACTAAAGACATAAAAACATTGCTTTATGTTCACGGTGATTTTGGCAATGAAGAGATTGAAGGTCCAGGGCTACTTCTTGTGAGACATGGGAAAGGCAAGGTTTTGGGTGTTGGCGACACTGGTTCGTGGACGGCAAACATGTCCCGCCCCTGGGCACAAAACGAATCTTTTCTTACTCAATTTTTCCATCTTGTAAAAAAGGATATGGGCATACGTCCTGCTCAGTTTAAGCAGGATCAGTCAATTGACTATGAGATGAGTATTTCACGCATAAATTGTTTTACAGACAGACTTAATGTGAGCAAACTGGAACAGCCGCATTTTAAAGATTTTAGTATTAATAACCGGCCTCTCCCTTATTATGAAGCCTTTTGTGATGTGAACCTTAAATGCGTGGATGTTAGCAAGACCAATGTTTCAACTTTTCAAATCACAGTAAACGACTTTAAAAGGTTCGATGAACCGGCTCCTTTTCCGCAAGACCAGCATGTAACAATTAAAAGTAGCCGCCTTGGCTCCATTTCAGACGTCAGCGTATCAGATGTTTCCCTGATGAAATTGTCACCGGAACTGATCCATCTTATAGGATTTATTCCAAATGATGGGGTGCGCATTGGGGATAGATGGAACAAAATTTTGCATCTTCCCCTGCCTCCCATTCGTGGTGCTGATATTCCTTCTGTCCGCCCTGTTAATGTTGAAATGTGTTATATTAAGGACGAAAAAATCAATGGCCGGAATTGCCGACTCATGCTCTCAACCGCTGCTGTTTGGTTAGACGATATCCGGGTAACCCCTGAAGAATTGTTACAGCATGCAGGGATTAATTACCGGTTCCAGTCGGGTAAGGGCGGCAGATACGAAGTAAAGCGGGAACAGTGGATTGATAAAGATACCGGCGTTGTAGTTCGGGTAAGATTCCAGGCCCGGGTTATCGTTTGGTTAAAAGATGTCAGAAAGTCGAAAAAGTACACCATCGCCGACATTGATGGCGATATGGTTATGTTAACCGCTGAGAAAATTATATTTGATATTAAATAAATAGAAACAAAATGAGAAACAAATTACCTGGTAAAGGATTATCTATTTTTATCGTTGGAGTCATACTGTTGGTTCTAATGCAGGGGTTCGGAAATATCGCAGTAGGACAGGAAATTAATGGCATAACAGGGATTACAAAAGGCAGCGTTGATATTGTTAATCCACCTGATCCCTTTCTTGGTAAAGCATGTCACTATTCAGGTGGATGGGCGATTCAGCTAGCCCCGCGAAAAGCTGCCCTGATCTGCGGACGCTTTATTAGTGGCACCGGGAATATTGACTTTATTGATGGAGCAGATCTGATTATATTTGATGATCTTGCAAATATCAGTTCTGCTAAACCAATTCCTCTTACCCGGAACATCTGGTTGCCTGGAGATTCTACATTTATCAGAAGAGCATACCCTATTGGTGGTTTTGTCCCATTCGGTGCAAAACAGAAAGATGGCTCAGCACATCCTTATGCCGGTACGGGATTTGGTCTATTTTACAATGATGTTAAAGAAATTGATGCGTCAGGACACTTTGATTATCAAAAGAGAATAGAGGCATACTATGAGCTTTTTCAATTTGCTTATGACGAAAGTGGGTTCAGGATTATTAAAAAAGAACGGTTGGATAAAAACCTTCTTTCCGGCTGGGATCTTGGTCAGGTAGGATTATCTTCTGCTATCCCCGATGGAAATGACCTGCTTGTTGGCATGACCACAAGGTTTGGAAATCTTACAGTTTCCGGGATTGCGCGATGGCGTCATAAAAAAGATGGCTGGCGTCCGGTTTCGTTTATTCCGGTAACGGGGTACGAAGATAGTTGGGGAGAGCCAACTCTTATTCGGGATATTGACGGGAGCCTGCTCTTATCGGGACGCGGTTCTGGTAATGAAAATTTCAATGTGGCCGTATGGAGATCCCTGGACAATGGCGAAACATGGAAACAGGTAATACACCAGAAAGATTTTCATGCACGATCCCCCATCTCTCTTAACCGCGCAGCAGATGGTACGCCATATATTGCCGCCAATCTGTTTCCTAAGAGTAGAACACGTGAGATCCTTTGCCTATGGCCTCTCAATGCTGATCGGACCGAGCTTGGCGAGCTTTATATTGCACGTGATGCCAGGGGACAATTCGGCCCGGCGCCAAGTGGATCATGGTGGAGGGTTGACCATCCAATTTCTTCAATCCTTCGACTGGCAGATGGCAATTGGCACGGTGTATTGGCATATCATATTGTGGATAATGGTGAAGTTGAGGGTTTTGGGTCCCTGACGCCTCAAACGGGGTGCTACATCGAAGAGATTTTATCAAAAGGAAAGGCTATACCTGTTTGGAATTTTTAGAGAAATTTGTTTAATAATAATAGTAAAACACTGAGAATCATGGAGAAGCATTTTTTTGTTTTACTCGTCACACTGTCTCTTTTAATGCAGGGGTTTGGAAATATCGTAAAAGGACAGGAGATAAATGGCATAACGGGGATTACAAAAGGCAGCGTTGATCTTGCTATTCCACCAGATCCCTTTCTTGGTAAAGCATGTCGCTATGAAGTGGGACGGCCGATTCAGGTAGCTCCGCGAATAGCTGCCCTGGTCGTCGCTCGCATAATGAGTGGCACGGGGAATGTTGATTTTATCGATGGATCAGATCTTATTTTATTTGATGATCTTGCACATATCAGTTCTGCTAAAGCCATCCCTCTTACCAGGAACATATTGTTGCCTGGCGATTCCACCTTTATCAATAATGGATGCCCCATAGGTGGTTTTGTCCCGTATGGTGCAAAACAAAAAGATGGCTCAGCACATCCGTATGCTGGTACGGGATTTGGTTTTTCTTACAATGCTGTTAAAGAAATTGATGCATCAGGGCATTATGATTATCGAAAGAGTATAGAGAGGTACAATGAACTTTTTCAATTTGCTTATGATGAAAGTGGATTCAGGATTGTTAAAAAAGAACGGGTGGAGAATAATCTTCTTTCCGGTTGGGATCTTGTTCAGGTTGGACTATCTTCTGCTATTCCCGATGGAAATGACTTGATCGTTGGCATGAGGACAAGGTTTGGAAATCTTTCAGTTTCCGGAATTGCGCGCTGGCGGTATAAAAAAAATGGCTGGCGTCCGGTTTCATTTGTTCCGATAACGGGATACGAGGCTAGTTGGGCTGAGCCGAGTCTTATTCGGGATATTGACGGGAATCTGCTTTTTTCAGCACGTGGCAATGGTAATGAAAAGTTTACTGTAGCCGTATGGAGGTCTCTGGATAATGGTGAAACATGGAAACAGGTAATACACCAAAAAAATTACCGTGCCCACTGCCCCTCATCTATCAATCGTTCAGCAGATGGCACACCATACATTGCCACCAATCTGTTTCCTCAGAGTCCAGAACGTGAGATACTTTGCCTGTGGCCTATCAATGCCGATCGCACCGAGCTTGGTGAATTATGTATTGCACGCGATGCCCGGGGGCAATTTGGTCCGGCGCCGAGCGGATCGTGGTGGCGGGTTGACCATCCTAATTCTTCAGTCCTACGACTGGCAGATGGCAAGTGGCACGGTGTATTAACATATCATATTGCTGACAATGGTGAAAATGATAGTTTCGCATCCCCGACACCTCATACGGGTTGTTACATCGAAGAAATTCTTTCAAAAGGAAAGTCTATACCTATTTGGAATTTCTAGAGAAATTAGTTTAATAATAATAGTAAAACACTGAGAATCATGGGGAAGCATTTTTTTGTTAAAAGAATATTTATTGTTAGGGTTGTTTTAGTCGCCATTCTGTCGTTTTTAATTCAGGGGCTTGGAAATGTCGTGGAAGGACAGGAAATTAAAGGCATAACAGGGATAACCAAAGGTAACGTTGATCTTCCTGTTCCACCTGATCCCTGTCTTGATAAAGCATGTCATTATACAGTTGGATGGCCGATTCAGGTAGCCCCGCAAAAAGCTGCACTGATCTGTGGACGCTTTATAAGTGGCACGGGGAATGTTGACTTTGTTGATGGAGCAGATCTTATTATATTTGATGATCTTGCAAATATCAGTTCTGCTAAAGCCATTCCTCTTACCCGGAACATCCGGATGCCTGGAGATTCCACCATTACCATGAAGTTTTTCCCCATAGGTGGTTTTGTCCCATTTGGTGCAAAGCAGGAAGATGGCTCAGCACATCCGTATGCCGGAACGGGATTTGGTCTTTCTTACAATAGTGTTAAAGGAATTGATGCATCAGGGCACTTTGATTATCGAAAGAGTTTAGAGATATTCTATGAACTTTTTCAATTTGCTTATGATGAAAAGGGATTCAGGATTATTAAAAAAGAACGCGTGGATGAAAATTTTCTTTCAGGCTGGGATCTTGGTCAGGTAGGAGTATCCTCAGCTATTCCCGATGGAAATGACCTGCTTGTTGGCATGATGATAAAATTTGGAAGTATTGCAGTTTCAGGGATTGCGCGATGGCGGCATAAAAAAAATGGCTGGCGTCCGGTTTCGTTTAATCCGGTAACGGGATACTGGGGTAGTTGGAGCGAGCCGAGTCTTATTCGGGATATTGACGGGAACCTGCTTTTTTCAGCGCGTGGCGGTGGTAATGAAAAGTTTACTGTGGCCGTATGGAGATCCCTGGACAATGGCGAAACATGGAAACAGGTAATACACCAAAAAAATTATCATGCCGGACCATCCCCAATCTCTCTCAACCGGGCAGCAGATGGGTCACCATACATTGCCGCCAATCTGTTTCCTCAGAGTCCAAAACGTGAGATACTTTGCCTGTGGCCTATCAATGCTGATCGGACTGAGCTTGGTGAATTATATATTGCACGCGATGCCCGGGGGCAATTTGGTCCGGCACCGAGCGGATCGTGGTGGCTGGTTGACCATCCAATTTCTTCGGTCATACGGTTGGCAGATAGCAAATGGCACGGTATATTGACATATCATATTGTGGATAAAGGTGAAGTTGATAGTTTCGAGTCCCCAACGCCTCATACTGGGTGTTATGTGGAAGAAATTTTATCAAAAGGAAAGGCTATACCTATTTGGAATTTTTAGATTTTGGGGAGTGGGGCAATTGGTCGATATCAGATTAAAATATATCATCATAAACGAGTTTTTAATTATTAACATAAAAGAAAGAAAAAAATGAAATTTGAAAAAACAGGAGTATTCCCGGCAAATGTGACAGCCAAAGGGTCTGATGGAAAAATTGATCTCAAACAAACAAAAGCAGTAGTAGAGTTTCTCTATTCAAAAGGGGTTGACGGTTTGCATGTATGCGGCACAACAGGTGAATTTGCCACACTAACTGTAAATGACCGAAAAGCTGTGGCAGAAGCAAGTATCGAAGCTGCCAATGGCAGCGGAACAATTATGATTCAGGTGGGAGCTATTCCAACTGTGGACTCGTGTGAACTGGCAAAACATGCAGCTCAGGCAGGTGCAGATGCAGTAAGCTCTGTGCCTCCGTTTTATTATCCAACAACCAAAGAAAGTGTGTTGAATCACTATCGTAGAATCTCTGATGCGTCAGGTTTGCCTGTTATCATTTATGACAATCCGCATACAACCGGTTTCACTGTAACTGTGGAAATTGCTCAGGAACTTGCTGAAGGAGGCTATGTCCACGGTATTAAACTCGCACGGCAGGATATGTGGTCATTGGCACGATTAGGTAACATTAAGAACGGTGAATTTATCGTTTATCCGGTGGAGACATTTTATCTGGCAGGTTTAGCTACTGCGCCAATAGCAGGCACTATCGGTTCTATGGGAAATTGGATACCTGAAGCTTTTGTTGGTATAAAACGAAATTTTGAAGCGGGTAATATCAAACGAGCCGCAGAATTGCAACGTCTTATCTGTGAATTAATTAATGTCTATGAATATGAGGAAATGGCCTGTACTAAAGCATTGGTGGAATATCGGGGTGTTTCATGTGGCGTACCCTGGGAGCCTATTCTTCCTTTGACAAAGGAGCAGAGAGAAAGCCTTTACAAAAGAATTGAAAACTTTGAATTAGATTTCGATTCGTTAGCAGAGGTTAAGCAAATCTAACAATTGAGTGTGCACATACAAGAACTTTTTAATCTTTCTAATAAAGTCGCAATCGTTACAGGAGGTGCGGGTTGGCTTGGATCAGCAGTGAGTGAAAGCCTGGCCCAGGCAGGTGCAATTGTAGTGATTGTAGATAAAGATGCCGGAAAACTTTGTGAAATCACAAATGATTTCTCAAAAGATCTGGATATCACCGGCATTGCAGCTGATGTTATGGAAGATAAATCATTGCGTATGTGTATAAATCGAGTTGTGTCAAAACACGGCAGACTGGATATTCTGGTAAACTGTGCTGTTGCCGGGTCCGGCCTGGATATTAATAATGCCCGTTTTGAAGATTTTGACGCTGCATTTCATAATGGTCCGGCTGCCTATGCTATTGCCTCCCAACAGGCAGCCATCCATATGCGTAAAACCGGAGGAGGGGTTATTATTAATCTGGGTAGCAAATCCGGAGTCGTAGCAGACAATCTTGAGGTACCTGAGGATTTGCCATCAGACAGTCTTATTGCTTATGGCAGCAGCAAAGCCGCTATTATCCACATGACTCGTTATATGGCAGTATATTGGGCTAATGATAATATCAGGGTTAATTGCATAAGTCCGGGGCCTTTTCCGAATGAGACAATTCAGAGGGAAATGCCACAGTTAACCAAACGTCTCGCAGAACAAACTCCTATGGGAAGAATTGGTAAACCCTTTGAATTAAAAGGAGTTGTTGTGTTTTTAGCTTCAGATGCCAGCAGCTATGTTACCGGACAAAATATATTAGTTGATGGAGGTTGGACAAGCTGGTGAGAAATATTAATAAAAAAAATAAAATCATGTCAAAACTATCAGGAGTAATTCCGGCGATTCCTACGCCACTGCTTGAAAATGAAGATCTGGATGTAGAATCATTACACAAACTTATCGATTATGCTATAGGACAGGGAGTATCAGGAATATTCGTTCTTGGAAATATGGGCGAGGGTACAGCGTTGCTGGATTCGGTAAAACTGGCTACTGTTAAAACAGCTGCAAAGCATATTAACGGCAGGGTTCCACTAATGGCAGCCTGTTCCGACGGCTCAACCAGAAGAACAATTGAGCTTGGAAAGAAGATACAGGATTCAGGCGCTGACTATCTTGTCTCGACCACACCATATTATTACAGCTTTCC
>Ga0255445_1003_pt1 | contig 16529 bp, 17 predicted proteins | sample ANMaggSeSYBR02D6_FD_182629 | JGI IMG/M metagenome (GOLD analysis project Ga0255445, IMG submission 182629) | Sediment cell enrichment communities from methane seep in Santa Monica Basin, California, United Staets - ANME aggregate JGI... | ecosystem: Environmental > Aquatic > Marine > Cold seeps >... | reverse complement strand
ATATAGTGCTCCATTAAGCCCGGAACTGGCACAGAGTCTTAAAATAGTACCCCTGCAGGATCTAAGAGCATCTTTTGGCAGTGATAGCGAGAGTGAGGAGAAATCTAAAGAACTGGAATCTCATCTTAAGGCGGGTGCATTACCTGTTAACGTAGAAGTAATAGGTTCCGGTCAGGTACCTGCATCACTGGGCAGTCAATTCAAGGAACTTACTGCTATTGCAGGTCTACTGGCTATTATCACCGTATCATTTATGATCTACCTACGCTACCGCAGAAAAGAGATCATGCTTCCCATGATAATAACCTCAATAAGTGAAGTAATAATGATCCTGGGCTTTGCTTCGGCTATTAAATGGCAGCTCGACCTGCCTGCCATAGCAGGGATCATCGCAGTTATCGGGACTGGAATTGACCATCTTGTGATCATTACTGATGAAGTGCTTTATGAAGGAAAACTGCCCCCTACAAAGGTCTATAAAACACGGATATCCAGGGCTTTTGGTATCATTTTTGCAGCTGCAGCCACCACGATCGTAGCTATGATATGGCTGGTCTGGATGGGATTCGGTGCGCTAAAGGGTTTTGCACTGACAACCATAATAGGAGTATTAATAGGTGTCCTTATTGCCAGACCTGCTTATGCCAGGATCATTAAAACAGTATTAAAGGATGACGAGAGCGAAGAATGAACTGCATTAATGATGTAGTGATTATAAGATACGGGGAGATCGCTCTTAAGGGTAAGTACGTCAGGAACAGGTATGAAAAGGCCCTTATTCTTAATATCAAGTCCATGCTGGATACCTGTGGTATTAAATACGAAGATATTATTAGAGACTGGGGGCGCATATATATCAAAACAGCGGATCCATGTGCTGTTGAAGCAGTTGTAAAGGTGTTCGGTGTTGTCTCTGCCAGTCCTGCTGTGACCTGTGAACCTACTCTCGAATCTGCAGCATCCGTGTCAGTTAAAATAGGAAGAGATCTCATCAAAGATCATGAATCCTTTGCTATTCGGCCAAGGAGGAGCGGTAAACACTCATTTTCAAGTCAGGAAATAGGAGTAGCTTGCGGTAATGCAGTATTTGAGAACATTAAGGATAAAAATCCCAGAGTTGATCTTACATCACCTGATAAGGAGATATTTATTGAGATCAGGCAGGACTATGGGTTTGTATTTACTAATATTGTATATGGTATAGGCGGTATGCCTCTTGGAACACAGGGAAAAATGGTGGCTCTGGTATCAGGTGGTATAGATTCTCCCGTAGCTGCATGGCTTATGATGAAAAGAGGATGTGAGATCATCCCTGTCTTTATCAACAACCAACCATACTCTGATGAGGCCTCTCGCCAGAAAGCCCTGGAATGTATCAAAGTACTTCAGTCCTGGGCACCCGGACGTCCTCTTACTGTTTATGAAATACCGGATGGTGAAAGCCTGAGTGCATTTTTATCAAACTGCGAGTCCCGATATACCTGTTTGCTCTGCCGCAGAATGATGTACCGTATCGCACATAGTATCATGATAAAGGAAAATGCCTGTGGTATTATAACAGGCTCATCTCTTGGTCAGGTTGCCAGCCAGACTGCGCAGAATATGATGGTAGAGACATCAGGAATACATATACCTATCTATCACCCCCTGATTGGATTTGATAAGACAGAGATCGTGGATATTGCACGTAATATAGGAACTTATGAACCTTCCATACTACCAGGGACAGATTGTAAAGCAGTTCCGGAAAAACCATCAACGTCAGCTAAAATCAGCCGGATTTATCATGAAGAAGAAAAAATCGATATACAAGAACTACTCAAGCATGCCTTATCAGGTGCAAGAATGGCAAAGTTTTAGAAGATTTTACGACGCTTATTCATTGACCTTCAACAGTCTCAATCTTAAACATTACATTGAAACCTTTTAATGTCATATGAGTGCGGTCGCCGAATCTGAGTATATCATCAACTTCTGTATTCTCAGCCCATTCATATACATAGTCATAAGCACCCTGGATAGGTTTAAATCCTAAAGACATTAAACGCTGATTAACTTCAGAGGGTCTTGCTCCTTCACTGTTAAACCAGATTATTAAGTATGTTTTCATGATATCAAATAGTTGAAGGTCTTAAGTATTATTATGTCTTTTGGTATTTACTTAAAAAAATGTTCCCTTAAATATTATATGTTTATAGTACCATTACTAAACATTCACTAAATAGCACGATAAAACATGAAAACTGCAAAGAAGGGTTGGGTATGCATTACTATAATAATAATATGTATCCTGATAGGAATCCCGGATGTCCGGGCACAGCAGGACTATGACAATCCTCTGATCAACGGCACTGGCTTTTTTCTATCTACCGGTCAGACCAGGACGTTCTATCAAGGATACTCTCTTACTCTGATGTTTGTTAATAATAATGCAAATAAAGGCTGGGTCCAACTCAAACTTAACAAAACCGTATTAAAATCTGCTACTATATCTCCTGATGAAATATTATATTATAATATAACAGTAAATGACACAAATGAAACTGTTATTTTTTATCTTAAGGTTTCGGGGATGTATTCAGGAGAAGATACTCATATTGTTGCTTTTTCGCCTGTATATCAATATTATAACCCTGCTCTTCCTGATCCGACTGATTTACCGACCACATATCCTGTTAATTCCGTGAATTCATCAGGATCGAATAATACATGTACAGACGCTACACCTATTCCAGGACTCAAGATCATATTGACAACATTAATATTAGGTCTTTGTAGTATATGGGTCTGGAAAAGATTAATAATAAAATAATTAAATAACTATGATAATTATGTCAGATTCAAATGCATCCGGATTGCTAAATTCAATTAGGCCCTATATTAAATTGTTGAGACCTGAGATCGCCGATATGGATGTGGCTCTCCCGGCAGCCAGTGCCCTGCTGGCAACTTATTTAAGCACCGGTGGTTTTCCGGGAATATTATTCTTAATTATAACAGTAGCAGCAGCTTATATTGCTATTACCAGTTCCTATGTATTCAATGACTATTGTGATGTGGATATAGATACTATTAATCTACCTGATCGTCCACTGCCGGCATCACAGATCAGTAAGAACAATGCACTTATTTATGCAGCATTCTTAATGTTGATAGCAGGATCAGTTGCCTTTTATTTAAATCCGGAAAGCCTGGTTGTATTTATTATTGCCGCATCTGTTATTACTTTCTACTCAGGTGTGGCCAAACGGGCAACTTACTTAAGCTTTTTACCGGTGGGGATATCATATGGCCTTGTACCTATTGGTGTATGGCTTGTTTTTGATCCTGCCGGTATCTTTAGGGGGAATGATGGTGTTATCCTTCCTATCCCTGCAATATTTTTAGGTGTTATGATCTGTATAACAGACTGGGGCTTTACTCTAAGTGGAGTGTCGCGGGATGTAGAAGGGGACAGGAAAAAAGGAGCACCTACTGCTCCTGTAACTTTTGGAGTGCCTTTCATATCAAAGTTTATATTTATCTGCTGGTTCCTGGGCGTAACAGCATCTTTGATAATAGGATATACAGCACATTTAGGTCCTGTATTCTTTATTGGTGCCCTGGTAGGAGGCGGGTGGATACTGTGGCAATCTGTAGATTTTATTAAACATCCACTGCCTGAGCGGGGAGGCAAGTTGTTCCTGCAGGGTTCCAGATATAGAGGAATTTTATTCGGATGCCTGATCATTGATGTTGTATTATTAGTGCTAATATCATCTATTGGATATCCTTTTATCTGGTAAGGATTATTAAAGAGTTGATATACTATGAACGGGAATAATGATGTTGATATCCTTGTGATCGGTGCCAGTCCGGCTGGTATTATGGCTGCCAGAAGTGCTGCTTTAAATGGGGCCAGTGTAGTCCTGATCGAGCGTAAGGAGGATATAGGTTATCCACCACACCCTGCAAATACTTTTTTTAAATTCATGATGGACCGAAGCGGTGAGCCTATCTTAAATGATTATGTGATCAACAGGCTAAGAGGTATGAAAATAATCTCACCCAATGGTAGTATAGTAGAGATTGAAACACCCGGATTTTTCATAGATAGGCAGCGATTCGATACTCATTACAAGAATGAACTAATAAAGGCAGGAGTGGATATACGCACCGGAGTTGAGGCTTTGGCTGTGCTGCGCACAGATGACAGATGTAAGACCAGCACTTCAAACGGTACCATATTATCCGGGATAGTGATTGCTGCCGATGGAATCCAATCAGGTACTGCTGCGAGGATGGGACTTAAAACAACCCGCTATCCCAATGATATTGCCTGGGCCATGGAGGCAGAGGTGAAGGCCCCTGGTATTGGTGAGCCTGATATGTTTGAATATTATATAGGAAATCATTCACCTGGATGGAAATCTACCTACTCTCCGAAAGGAGGTGATAGTGCTACTCTGGGAGTATATGCCAGGCGTCATGGAAGAGATGTTTCTGTTTTTTTCGATCAATGGCTTGATAAATTTTCAAGATTGAAGGGATATAACATAGATGATATTGAGATAATCGGGGAAAAAATAACAGGAGGTGACCCTATTGCAACCCTCCCAAAGCAAATGGTCGCTGATGGGTTTATGGTTACAGGTGGTGCTGCCGGACAGAGCGGTATCGGTTATGGAATGTGGGCTGGAAAGACATGCGGTGAAGTAGCTGCCCGGGCAATAGCATCAGGCAATGTATCCAAAAAGCGGCTTGGTGAATATGCGAGGCGATGGAAGAAAGAGTTTGCAAATGAATATTTAATAGGACGGATCGGTCTGGAGACAGTACGGAAAATGACAGATAAAGAAATTGATACAGTACTATCAGTGTTTGCAGGGCGTGACCTATCAGGCCTTAACGGCTCACCGGTTGTCCAGGGTATTAAAACAGGGTTGTTTATTGCTTACCATAAGCCTACTGCATTATGGGCTTATCGGGCACTGCTAAGATAAATTTATTTAACATCCGGTAATTAAGTCCAGACATGAACGATCTGACAATACTTGTTATAAATAATTACGGCCAGTTCTGCCATCTGATCCACAGGGCAGTACGCGACCTGGATATGGAAACCCGGATCATTGCAAATACTCTATCCAATGAAGAGATACTTAACATACAACCAGATGGGTTGATCCTGTCAGGTGGGCCAAGTATAGACCGTATTGGCAGATGTGAAGAGATAGTAACACAGATTGATCTACCTATACTAGGGATATGCCTGGGCCACCAGCTTATGGCAAGAGTTTTTGGAGGTGAGATCACTACTGGCAAGAAAGGAGGATATGCGGCTGTTAATGTGGAGATACTTGATGAAGATGAGATACTTAAAGGACTTGGACCTACTACAGGTGTATGGGCATCCCACGCAGATGAAGTGGTACGTCTTCCCCCTGAATTTATCAACTTAGCAAGAAGTGAAGTGTGCGAGATAGAGGCTATGAGACATAGAAGTAAACCATTATTCGGAGTACAATGGCATCCGGAAGTGAGTCATACTGATAAAGGGGATGAATTACTGATGAATTTTTTTAGAATTTGTGGACAGTAATGATATCCTATAGATACCATCCCTTTCTTCTATATTGAATTTAACATCCAGGAACTGCTCTACCACCCATATATTAGTCCTGGTATGCCCGGATACCTCACGCACACAAAAACTTCCTCCTCTGGCAAGTCCTAAATACGGGATCAATTGATCTCCAAGATATACATCAACTGACGCACATGAATCCAGTTCTTTGATGATCTCATTCGCAGCAATTCTGCCTACTTTTTTTGCAGGAAGTCCCTTCCTGCCCAGGGCAGCACTTCCAATATGTCCGCACCATAAGGTTATTCCACTACCAGTTGATGGAAAATGTGAGGATTCCATATCAATAGATGAACTATATCCCACATGCTCTAAGGCTATCCTGGCTGATTGTTCCTGGTTTTGCACTACATGTTCCGGAAGGTTGGAACAGTGGGATATGCCTTTAATAGTACACGGTTCTCGTTCTATATCCTTAATTCTTAATTTCGAAGGATTGATCTCAAATCGCACCTTTCCGCCGCCTCTGGGATAATAACCTCTTTTTATAACCTGGATATTGCAATCCATACCCATAGCAGTAAGTACAGGCAGCAGGACATTGGATAGATAATCCACAGGCGGCGACCATGCCACATCTGTCCCGCCTGTTATATCAAGTATAATAGATCCTGTTGTTATAACAGCTGCAGGCATTAGACACTGCAGAAGTAATGTAATACTACCTGCAGTTCCGATATCAACTTCATAATATCCGCTATAGATCCCCTGCGGTTTGAAAGTGAGTTCTGTAGAACCGGGTTTCAGTCCTATGACTTTAGCTTTTGTCATAGCTGCTGCCGTTTTTACTGCGTTTAGATGCTGTGCTTTCAATCCCGGTTTGGGCCTGTTACTTCTTATATTATGGATTGTGACATCATTCTTTGTTACTATAGACAGTGCAATACCTGTACGTATGATCTGTCCACCACCTTCACCGTAAGAACCATCGATCGTGATCATCTTATTTCCACATCTTTTTTTGTCTATCCTCAGCCGCAAGGGTTACCGGGTCAATGACCATAGATACAGGCGGTGCATAAGAGGTTTCCCATCTGAGCAGATCATCTATTACAGCACCCATGCGAATGGCAAGACTAAGTGCATCTATTCTTTCTTTAACTCCCTCTGCTGCCACTACCTGGGCACCTACAAGCCGTGTATCTGAAAATATGAGCTTTATATAAAGTGAACGTGCACCCGGGTAATAACCGGCTTTTGTATACCCTTTTGAACTGCCGCTTATTACATGAATGTCATGTTTACTTGCTGTTTGGGATGTTATCCCCACCGAACCTGCTGTGAGACCTTCCATTGCTACTACATTAGGATGTAATGTAGGGGGATAAGTAGATAATGTTGAGGTTTTTTTGGTGATATTTTTACCAATGACCCGTGCCATACGTCTGGCAGCCGCACCTGAGTGTATGAGTACAGGTATATTAGTGATCAGATGCTTAACCTGGGCACAATCACCTCCTGCATATACATTATTCAGGAACTTTCCATTATATTTTACTCTTAAGTATTTATCTGTTACAATACCACCTGCAGGGCCAATATCAAACCCTGCATCTTTGGCAAGATCAACAAGAGGCTTTACTCCGGTAGTTATAATAACAATATCAGCTGGTAATATCTCCTTTCCGGCAGCCACTGACCCAACATGAGTACCCTTGCCTTGGTTGATGTGATCAACCCGGGTCCCGGTGATCACTCTTATGCCCTGTGAGGTAAGATGCTGCCGGACAATTAATGCCATATCAGGATCAAGAATAGAGGGCAGTACCTGCGAAGTAGATTGTATTAAAGTAACCTTTATACCTCGTTTATTAAGACAGGCTGCAAGCTCTGATCCTTTGCTGCCTGCTCCTATGATAACTGCTTTGGTGGAATTATTAAGAGCTTTTTCTATGTTCATACCATCAGAAAGTGTATGCAGGGTATACACTCCATCCAGGTCATCTCCTGGAATTGGAGAAATAAAAGGTATACTGCCTGTGGCGATCACAAGAAAGTCATAGGTAAAGATCCCGTCTTTGGTGATCACTTTCTGGTTGTTAACATTAATGTTGTTTACTGTAGTCCTTAAATGCAGGTCTATTCCCATATCGATAAAGGCACGACGGGGTTTTACTATCAAATCAGTAAGATTAAATAAATGACTACCCAGGGCGAAAGGCATTCCACACTGGCTGTAAGCAGTATGAGTATCAGATGAAAATACACGTATATGATGATCTGTATGACGGGATAAAAATGTGGCTACAGTCATGCCAACTGCACCGGCACCGATGATGATTACATTTTGAGTCATGTGGAGTATAGTATTATTTATGATAGATTAGATTTACCATTAGTGATATACTGAACTGCGGTTCATAGTTCACTTTGTGGTTACAATTTCGAACCAATGATTTCTTAGTTATGTGCAAGTACAACTAAAATAATCACAAAAAAGGAGATAGTTTATAAAATTGTTAATTGTTCAGAACTATTCCGACAATCTCTTTCTGCAATTATTTAACTTAATAGTTTTTTTCATTGTGATTTATTAATATTAACCACAAATGAACACAGATATAACGATTAATAAAGCTAGTGTTTATTATTTTATTTAATTCACTATTCGTTTGATTTTATTCATTTCGCTAATATCTGTGTTCATTTGTGTTTATTTGTGGTTAATTATAGGTGACTGTCGGAAAAGCGACAAAAAAGAACCATTCGGAACCTCAAATGCGACCAGTGACTTTATTGCAGATGGTTTGGAACTATGGTGGGAGGAAAATAAAGAACGTCACAGTCATATCAAAGAGTTGGTCATAAATCTGGATAATGGACTCCATATAAACAGCCATAGAACTCAATTCATCAAAAGGATGATTGAGTTTGCTGATAAAACAGGTTTGAAAATCCGGCTGGTTTATTATCCACCTTACCACAGCAAATATAATCCGATTGAACGATGTTGGGGGGTTTTAGAGGTGCATTGGAATGGCACGCTCCTGTCTTCCATTCATAAAGTCATCGGATGGGCACAAACCATGACATGGAATGGTGTGCACCCCGCCGTTCATCTTGTCGATAAAGTTTAGAACAAAATCCTCCCTTCGGTCGGATTTTCTTGAGTATATCAAGTTATACTTGATATACTACCAGAAAGGTGTTAAATTAACAAAAGAAGCAATGAAAATCTGCGAAGAGAAAATCAAAAGATTGGAAAATTTACCAAAGTGGGATGTCACCATAAAACCCACATTTGGGTAAATTATTTATTGGGAATTCCCTTATACTTGATATACTATTAAAATAATAATGTGAGAATAAATACAAAAGTGTGAGCGGGTTGGGGAGTGGGGGTTAGTTTTAAAAACGTTGTACCCGCTCACATGTATCATATTGACTGCAAAGACTAAATAGTTTTCGGTTAAATTTAATCTAAATTATAAAAATATATAATATATTAACAATTAATGTTATTAATATAAAAATATTTATACTGTCTCTCGGATTAATTATACAACAAGTAAAAATTATAACGGTCAATACGGATAGTAAACAAAGTAATACACGATTCACCGCAAAACACATGAAAATATATACTTTATATACTAGTGTCGCGTCAACCATAAGGTATCGCAATATATATGATCTGCCACGGTCCTATTAATTAGGTTTTTTTTTAAGACGCAGATTAACGCTGATACACTCACCTCCTACGGAGTTGAGTGCCTGCTACGCCTGAAGGGCGTGCAGGTAACGCAGATTTAAGGTTACATCGGTATCCACTTCAAATCAGAGGGAAAAAATGACAGCCACAGAGAACACTTAAGAGCACAGAGTTTTTTCATCTCTGTGTCCTCTGTGCTCTCTGTGGCAGATAATATAAACATTGATTTATACAAATTACCCTTAGATTTGAAGCGGATACCTCAAATCTGCGTTAATAGCATTAATCTGCGTCTAATAAATTATAAAACTTATTTGATTTTGGAATTGAGCCATGTGCCCTTCATAATCTGACACTCGAAGGTTGACTTAACACTAGAACAAAATTATTAAATTGGATGACATTTACGTAAAGTAACTTAACCTTCATTAAAGTAACTTTACCTTCATGCAACAATATTACCAAAACCATATCCGACAAATCTCTGGTTCTCATCAAGATTGGTAAGAATGAATCTATCTGACTTAATATATGCAATATTCTTTGAACCTATAAGCGTCAAAATACATTCACTACCGGGTTTGGCATATTCTACACTATCGTTATTAGTCACGATCTCTTTAACTCGCACTGGTACTGATTGAAGTCCTGTGAAAAGATGTAGTACATCACCCACAGCAACTTTTTTTGCAAATGGTGAGATTGTACAGTTCAGTATAAAATCCATAGCTACGGTTTCATTGTTTGAAATCACATATCCTCTATTTACATCCTTTGACTGGATATTTTTTAATGCCAACCCAACCCTTGCACCTGCCGTTGCACTTTTTACATTAACATCATGCATCTGGATCGATCGGATCTCAATCGGCTTATCTACAGGCATCATCGTCATTTTGTCTTTAGCATGTATCGTACCCTGATTAACAATGCCCAGAACCACGCAACCTATGCCTGTTACATTAAAGACATGATCAATTACAACACGTGGTGGAAGATCATTCAATTGTGCAAGTTCCTCGTCCACTTTTTCACCTGTTGAACTTATCATCTCTTTCAATTCTTCCATCCCTTCGAAAGTTGTGGTTGATATGGCAATCATGTCCCAGTCTTTCATGACCGTAGATGTGGTGATCTTTTTGATGGTTTGTTTCAATTCATCAAGTGCATTATGGTATGTAGTATCTGATTTAGTGATAACTATGATCCCGTGTTTACATCCCAGCAGGTCAAGTGCGACAATACACTCTCCTGTATAAGTGTCAAGACCTGTCGGAGGAATGCATAAAAGTACGGCGTCAGTGAGATTAAGGGCTGTTATTAACGGTTTTATTGATATAGGATAACCAGTGGCATCAACTGTCGTGAGTATTGTTGTGCTTTTTTCAAAGTCATACAAGGTAATATCCGATACATTCCCTTTTTTACCAAGTTTTGATGCGAGGATGGTTCTACCACTCTGTTGGGTTCCTATAATTGCTATTTTCGTCATATATGTTCCTATGCTTTCTATGGATATAGTTTAATATGTTTTTACCGTGACATTAAAGGTATTGTCTGGTATAAAGTAGTATAATGAAACTGGGTATTCTTTTTTCCGGCGGAAAAGATTCATTTCTTGCAATGTTAAAAGCAATGGAAAATCATCACGAAATAGCATGTCTGATAACAATTATTTCTAAAAATAATGAAAGTTATATGTTCCATGTTCCGGCAATAGAATTTGCTTGTTACCATGCTAAAGCTCTGGACATTCCGCTGGTAGAAAAGAGAACGCAAGGAATTAAGGAAAAGGAATTGACAGATCTGAAAATTGCCATTAAGGAGGCAATGATAAAATACCAGATCAATGGTATTGTAACAGGTGCAATAGCTTCAACATACCAGGCCGGCAGAATACAAAGAATATGTGATGAATTGGGCATATGGTGTTTTAACCCGCTGTGGGAAATGGATCAAATATTGGTGTTAAGAGAGATCATCCATGCAAAATTGAAAACTATCATTACAGGGATAGCTGCATATCCCCTGGATGAAAAATGGCTTGGAAGGGAGATAGATGATAAATTCTGTGAGGATGTTTTATTGCTTGAGAAAAAATATATGATAAACCCTGCCGGTGAAGGTGGTGAATTTGAGACATTGGTAATAGGTTCACCTATTCATAAATATACTATTAAGATCCTTGAGACAGAGAAACATTATTGTCCTACTGAAAATTGGGGGATACTTATGATTAAAAAAGTAGAACTGGAAAATACTCACATCAACAAGTGAGCATTTACTCGTATGAAATATACATTCCAAGTTCATTATAAACCATGCTTTTTTATAGTATATAATCTATGAGATGATTATACACTAGAAAATCCGACCGAAGGGAGGATTTTGATCTAGTATTCAATCGATAGTAATCGATTCAAGTAACCGGGAATGGAGTAAAAAGTTACAGGTATATTCGGGAGTTAAAATAGAAGTGATTGACCTAATATCATTGGTTGAATTGATAGTTATAATAATCCTGGTAAGTTTTTCAGCCTTTTTTTCATCATCTGAGACAGCATTTATCGGAGTTCATCGAATAAAGATACTCCATCTGGCCGAGAAGGGTAATAAGAAAGCTAAAATAATCCATCAGGAACTGCAACATCCTGAGAAGTTCATTACTACAATACTGGTGGGTAATAATATCGTAAATGTAGCAGCATCCGTACTTTGTACCGTATTGACATTAAGGTACTTTGGTGATGCAGGTATAGCTATTGCGACCGGAATAATGACAATTATTATTCTTGTCTTTGGTGAAATAGTTCCCAAAACCTTTGCTATCAGGCATGCCGATACTTATTTACTCAAAATAGCAGGTTTACTGCAATTACTGACTAAAGTACTGTATCCCCTGGTTTATTTCTTTACAGTGATAACAAACTTCGTACTACGCATTATTGGTGTAAAAGATAAGATAAAAAACCCATTTGTCACAGAGGACCAGATTAAACTCCTCTTAAAAATTGGTGTAGAAGAAGGTGACATTGAGCATCATGAAAGAGAATATATCCAGAATGTGTTTGAATTCACTGATGAAAAAGCCAGGGGTACAATGACATTAAAAGAAAACATGGTAACTGTACAAAGTGATGAGTTACTCAGTAAAGCCCTGAAAAAGATCAATAAATGCGGACATTCAAGACTTCCAGTCTGGAAAGATCACTTTGATAATATCATAGGAATGATATATGCAAAGGACCTGTTGAAATTTACTGATGACCAGATACAGAAAACAGCAGCACATGAGATCCTTCGACCCATATTAAAAGTAAAAAAAGACAGCAAGATCGCATATATTCTCAAAGAACTCCAGACAAAAAATATACAGATCGCTGTAGTGATGAATGAGAATAATGAAGTCGTGGGTCTTCTATCTATTGAGGACATTCTCGAAGAGATAGTAGGAGAAATCCATGATGAGTATGATATTGAAGAGATTAACAATGGAGGCGGGACGGTAGCACTTAAGCAGATATAATAACATTTACGTTATCTCCCGATAAAATTAAATAGATGCAAACTCAACCAGCCAATCTAAACGAGAAGACAAATCGTTATATGCTGATGCTGCAGAGGGCATTGGGAAACGTTACAATCGCCCCGGGCGAGAGATCATATCTAAATACCATCGCGAAAGATTATTTAAATATGGCACGTTCCTATTACAATGACGGTGTGCATTTCATGAAAAATGATGATTCTGTGAACGCCCTGGCTTGTTTCAGTTATGGTCATGCCTGGCTGGATGCAGGTGCAAGATTGGGAGTTTTTGCAGTGGAGGATGAGACATTATTCGCACTTTAGAGATATATTGTTAATATTGGAGAACTATAATGAAAAATTATAATGTAATACTGGAAGCAGCCTGGTTGGTAAAGGATATTGGATCAACTGATGATGCCATGGGAGTAGCTGTGGCAGAGGCTGGAAAACGTTTGAATCCTCAACTGGAGTATGTTGAAATAGATGTAGGTACTACTTGCTGTCCTTCATGTAATGAACCATTTGATAGTGTATTCTTAGCTGCCAATACTGCACTTGTAGGTCTGGAACTCCAGATGCGTGTATTTGATGCGGAGAACGAAGAGCATGCTGCCAGGATAGCAAAATCAGTAATAGGGAAAGCCCTGAAAAATATTCCCTTAAACGTATTCGAAGTTACTGATCTTGATTATTCGGAAGAATATGAATGATTCGAGGGATTGAACTTGGATAAGACCATCTCAGTGATCGGACATACAGCTTACGATCATTTATTTGAAGTAACCCGGTTCCCTGAACCAAACTCATCGATGCCTATAACTGACTATCATTTATATTTCGGGGGCGGTGCCGCCAATATCGCAGCAGGTATAGCTGTACTGGGCGCTAAAAGCCAATTAATATCCCCCATAGGTAGTGATTTTGCCGGTTCGAAGTATGAGAAATATCTACAGGATCTGGGACTGGATATCAGCCTGATGTATCATATAGAGTATGAGAAGACGGCCTCGGCATTTATTTATACAGACGATGAACACAACCAGATAACTTATTTTTATTGGGGTGCATCAAAACATTTTCCTGAGTTGGTCCCACCTGAGTTACCATTTGTCCACCTGGCCACAGCTGATCCTATATTCAACAGCAGGGCAGCGCAAAAGGCCGATTTTGTCTCATTCGATCCCGGACAGGACCTGATCCGGTATTCAAAGGAATGCCTTGAGATAATATTATCCCATACCGATATACTGTTCACTAACCGCCATGAGATAGAAAGACTGGGACAAATGATCGGATGTACTCGTGAAGTTCTGGAAGCCGATATACCAGTAGTCGTGGTCACACATGATAAAAGTGGCAGTGAAATATGTAAAGATGGGAAGAGGATCTTTATTCCTCCTATCCAGGTGCAAGCTGTGGACCCTACCGGGGCAGGTGATGCCTACCGTGTTGGGTTTTTAGTAGCATATACCAGAGGATATCCTCTTGAGATATGCGGACGTATAGGGTCTACTACTGCATCTTTTGTTGTAGAAAAGGTCGGATGCCAGACTAACCTGTGTACATGGGATCAAATGCAGGAAAGATTTAATTACTATTATGAAGAGGTTAGGGTATGAATATGAAGGGTCTATCTATAATTTTGGGAGTGCTTCTTTTAGGTTATATCATCACTACGGGATGTATAGATAGCAACCATCAGCAAAACCTTACAATAAATGAGTCGCAAGCGATCAATATTACGCAAATGAACCAGACAGCACAAGATTATTTTTCAGATTATTTCACAAAGGAAGAGTGGAGGCTGGTAAGAGCTACATTATTAAATGAGACCTCACAAAATGTTAATAATAGTACATATCAGGGAGAGTTTCCTGTCTGGAAAGTAGAGATGATGGAACGTACCTGTGCATGCAACAGTATAAAGAAACTCCATGTGATCGAAGGATATGTGTCTCCTTATACCGGAGAGGTTTTTAACGTTTCCACAGGTATGGTTTTGGAGACCCAGTATGATATACAGAGCTGTGCATCTCTTGACTGTCATAAAAATAAATAGGAATTTAATTTTAACAGCAGTATTACTGTTACTCTTTTTTCAATTGACTCCGGTAGTCAGTGCATCTGATGATCAGATAGTGGAATATTTCTATGAGTACGGTTGTTCCAATTGTGCTCAGGTGGTATCTGTAATAGATGAGATTATAGGCCAGTATGATAATATAACACTGGAAAAATATGAGATATCCACGGATTATAATGGTACAACCGGATATGCCAGAATGAAGGTATATGGAGTATACAGCGTCCCGGCAGTTGTCATCAACCAGCAGATCACTATTTTATATTCGGATTATAATGATAATATGAGTCTTTTAAGGGAGTTATTGATCAGTGGAATCGAAAATGCACCCTCGATGATACAGAACAACTCAAACCAGACAGTACAGGATATCGATCCTCTACCTGAACTTTCTCCCTTTATGGTATTGGTAGCAGGTCTTCTTGCAGGTTTTAATCCATGCCTGATCGCAGTAATGACATTTTTAGCCACGATCACCTTATCCTCACATGGAGGACGAAAGGATATGTTGATAATGGTTGTTGGGTTCTGTGCAGGCATATTTATTGTATTTATGCTGGCGGGCCTGTTTCTACTGGGTGTGGTCAGGCAGCATCCCCAGATCACTGACAATATCACTCTATTTTTAGTACTGCTGATCGGAATTATGGGATTATGGCACCTATATGATGCATACCATCTGGGAAAACATGACAGATCATCATTCAAGACCCCTGATTCATTCAAACGATTGATGAATGCCATAGAAGGCAGTGCAATGGAAGGTAAGAATATATTTATTGTATCATGTATTGCAGGTGGAGTATTCTCACTGGTAAAAGCACCATGTGTAGGTGCAGTCTATTTTGCTATAATTGATCTGATCATATCACAGGGAAATATTGCCAAAGGGGGGATATATCTTTCCCTATATAATTTTGGTGTGGTGTTTCCGGTACTTGTCCTGGGTGTCTTGCTGGCTTATGGGATGAATCCCGAAAAAGTAACCGAATTCAGGGAGAAAAGACGTGTTGAAGTACGGGTTATAACAGGTATTGTATTGATCGCACTGGCATTGCTGATATACTTTAAGATAATATAAAATTGATCATAAGATTTTTATACTTTACAATTATATATTATATCCTCGTGTTGTATAGGTCCTTGCGTGAGTTACTGACAGAGTCTATCGATGATCGACAAGACAACCCCAACGCGGCAAATTCTTGCGATACTGCCTGGCACAGAGGGTACCTGGAGCGGACAACGGAATCGCCCAGTGAGTGAAGTTCCGGAGTTAGTGCGTCAGGCGACAGCACAATGATCATTAGTCCACTATAGTAATATCTTTCGGGTCTGTTACAATGATCTCTCTTTCACCCTGATATTCATCTACTTTCCCGATTATTTCCACAGTATTTGCTTTGTTTACATACTGGTCGATTTTGGCAGCATCATTATTCTCGGGAATAAATACCTTTATCGTATCTCCATTTGAAATCACTGTAAGTATCAGGTGATTTCCTGTGTAAGTGAACTGTTTGCCTACCACATTACCATGTAGAATAACCCTATCATGTATATCAGACTGGTCTGAATATTCCTGTGGTATCGGATTGACTGCAATAAAACCAAAATATATGATGATCAGCACCAGA
>Ga0255445_1002_pt1 | contig 16716 bp, 16 predicted proteins | sample ANMaggSeSYBR02D6_FD_182629 | JGI IMG/M metagenome (GOLD analysis project Ga0255445, IMG submission 182629) | Sediment cell enrichment communities from methane seep in Santa Monica Basin, California, United Staets - ANME aggregate JGI... | ecosystem: Environmental > Aquatic > Marine > Cold seeps >... | reverse complement strand
TATAATAACTATTTTGATATCCATTCAAATACCACAACAAACACATCCTCACTCATAAACATCTTAAAAGATGATAACAACTATGCGATCTTCTGGCGCGGCCATGATGATAACGATGACGACTGGATATCCGGAGCATTTGGCGGTCCAGGGGACTATGAAGGGGAAGGATATGTACATGCTGTTGTTGCTGCGCTTGTGCTGAATTTTGAAGAGGAAGATATTACGCCGCCGTATACAGACGGACATGATCCGGCACCAGGTGCGGTAAATGTGGATGTTGAAACTGATATCACAGTTCATGTGAAGGACAGCGGTGTCGGAGTAGACGAAAATACGATTGTGATGAAAGTAAATGGCGTAAGTGTAACTCCTGGTATTACAGGCACACCTGCTGATTTTGAGCTGGTCTGTGATCCACTGATAGATTTCGGATACGAAGAAACAGTGAACGTGAGTATTGATGCATGTGATCTCAATAATAACTGCATGCAGTATACATGGGAGTTCACCACTGAGCAGCAGAGTCAACCTGGTGTTTGCGGTGATGTAACCAATGACGACAACGTGAACATAGGTGATGTGATCCTGCTTGCCAATCATGTAGGCTATCCTGATGATCCGAGATATGAAGTTGATGAATGGGCGGCAGATGTGAACGGCAATGGCGGTGTAAATATAGGGGACGTGATCCTGCTTGCGAATCATGTGGGTTATCCGGATGATCCGAGGTACATGTTGAACTGTACATAAGGGAGATGGTACGAAGTTAATAGTATGAAAAAAAGTCACGACATAATAGGATGCACCTACCGGCGGCAGGTGCTCCTATACATTTGCGACCCGTATCAGCAGAATCAATGAACAGCTATTCTCAGGTTTTATTGATATTCATAATTTGGAAGGCATTAAAATGAATGAAAAAGTGAAAAGGAAATCTATCGTAATTATATTGATCGTAACTCTGTTAATCACAGGAGAGTTATAATTTATGAAAAAGATTAATAAAAAGAAACATTCATCCCCCTTCGGGAGACCCATGAGTATGAAAATGCCCTTGCATTTTCATACCAAATATGCAGCTGCAGCAATAGCTCTATGTATATTATTACTTATGACAGTGACAATTGCATCCGCCGAGGACATATACATCTGTAACTGTTCCAGTCTGGATACCGATGGAGCAACATATTATCTTACACAGGATATCATTGATTCCCATACTTCCGAATGTATGAACATTTTAGCAAATAATGTAACATTAGACTGCCAGCACCATACCATAGATGGAGATGATTCAGCATCTTATGGTATCTTTATTCACCGGTCTGCTGGTGAAACAACAAATATAACGATAAAGAACTGTGTTTTATCAGATTGGAGTTCTGCAAATATCTTTCTATTTAATTCGAATGGAAACGAAATTGAAAATACCACCTCTACATCATGCCAGGGAACCAGTATAGGTGTCAAACTCCAGTATTCTGATTCCAATACAATCACAAACACAACAGTAATTGACAACCAGTATTATGGAATTTATCTGGTAAATTCGGATTTCAATATAATCACAAATTCAACGGTAAATTCCAATAAAGTAGGGATCTATTTATGGAGTTCCGGCTTAAATATAATCAATAACTCAAGAATCGAAAGTAATTCGGAATGGGGATTCTGTTCTGCCGGCAGCGGTAATGCAAATAAGATCTATAACAATCTGTTTAATAATTCTGTTAATTATAAGATATATTATGATGTAGAAAACTGGAACACCACAAAACAGGCAGGAAACAGGATCTACTCAGGGGGAACTGAAATAGGAGGGAATTACTGGACCGATGCGTCCGGAGCAGGGTATTCGGATACGTGCATAGATGCGGATAACGACACTTTCTGTGATGATCCCTATATACTGGACACAGGTGCCAATATTGATTATTTGCCATTAAGCGGTGAATATATTCTACCTGACTTAATTCCAGGTGATATTGAAGTAATACCAATGGCCTGGCTTCAGGTAATACGATGGAAGAGGCCATTCTGCATGGTCTGATGGAAGTAATTGAAAGAGATGCTCTAAGTATTGCTGAATTTAATAAGAATCCTGGACGGGAGATCATATTGTCCCCTGAGGACGGTGTGGTATACCACCTTATGGAGAAATTTAACGATGCAAAAATAACTGCAAAGTTATGGCTGCTTAAACATGATACTGACCTCTATACTGCTGTATGTGCCCTGGATGATCCGGTACTCAAGGACGCAGCACTATTAGTTATGGGTGCAGGTTCTCACTTGCGACCCGAGATCGCAGTGTCCAGGGCACTGACAGAAGCTGCACAGAGTAGAGTAGTACAGATCCACGGCGCAAGGGAGGATACTGACAGGGAAAGTATGGTAAGGACTTTTGGGTACGATACTATGAAACGGCTGAATAAATACTGGTATGAGGACTCTGAGGACAAGGTCCGGTTATCAGATCTGGAAGATATGTCTGCCGATACACCTGCTAAAAATATTGAAACCATAATTACTATGCTAAAAGGGATCGTTCCTTATGCTGTTATTATAGACCTTTCACGTTCCAATGTAAAAATGCCTGTGATCAGGGCCGTTCTGCCCACTTTTGAGCTGTATACCCTTGATAGGGACCGCAGAGGTAAACGGATGAAAACAGGACGCAGGAAAACTATGGGTAAGAAAAAATTCAGGCGACCCAGACCGTCATGAAACAGATTGTTATATACACAGGTATTAGTCTTTCATGGGCAGATGCACGAACACTGCTGGATGCTGATTACAGGCCTCCGGTCAAAAGGAGTGATATCAACATCAGGCCAGGCAAAGAAAAACCTGATATCATAGGTATCATTGATGGTGTATTCTTTGACAGGGCTGCTGTCGGGCACAGGGAGATCATTAGTGCACTTAAGGCAGGAGTGAGGGTTGTTGGTGGTTCCAGTATGGGTGCACTGAGGGCTTCTGAGCTTGATTCATATGGTATGATCGGAGTAGGCCGTATATATGAATGGTACCGTGATGGTGTTATTGAATCTGATGATGAAGTAGCAGTTACTTTTCATCCTGAGACTTTACAACCGCTTTCGGTCCCGCTGGTCAATATCAGGGCTACGCTTGAATATGCATTAGATAGGGACATGATCGATCCGGGCCAGAGGGATATGTTGTTGAAGATCGCAAGGTCGATGTATTATCCTGATCGGTCATATCATGCAGTGGTAAAAAAAGGAGTGGAGACGGGGGTTGTTTCTGTATCAGTACAGAATGAACTTATAGACTTTTTTGTTAATAATGAAGTGGATGTGAAGCAGGACGATGCTTTGCTGGTTATAGAAAAGATACGTCAGCTTCTTTGAGAAGATATTTCGGGTAAATGGGAAAGCCTGTAGTTGGTAGTGAATGAGCAATACTTTGTAAAAACATACTAAAAGGTGAAGTAAAAGAACAAAATCCTCCCTTCGGTCGGATTTTCTTGACTGAGGGTTCGAAGAAGCTGAAGATTAGAAAATACGAAGTATTTTCGATTCAAGTTATACCTGATATACTATTGAGAAGAAAACTTAAACTTACTGATTTGTCGTGCTATTTTAATTGTAAATAATGAAAAATGGTGTTACATCATAAAGTATAAGTGGGAATGAGATTGTAAAGAGCTTACTGTAAATAAACCTTTGATGTTTTATTTATTTTCGAGGTTGTATAGTCCCTAAAAGATTTCTCACTAATTTTTACTCTGAAATCTTTACTCAGAGCATGAAATTAGAGTTCAATACGTATAAATTATGGGACTACACAATTTTTTTTGAGGTAGAAAATGTTATTTAATTGGAAAGTAATCATCTCACTATTTATAATTATTAGCTCAATCTTTATGATGGTTTTTGCGTATATAAAATCAGACACTAAAATTGTATTTGGGTACAGATTCTTGTTTGCACTATATTTTCTAACTATCGGAGTGATGTTATTATGTAATTCATGGAATTATTATTTATCTGATTTAGCATACATGATTCTATTTGTTATTGGAATGACTTCTATGATATCTGCGATTATACTCGTTTTCTTAAAAAAGAAAAACATAATGCATCATTAATCCTTCTGGAGGCTATATTTTGGAGTTATAGAGGTTGTCCCACAATTGCCTTTGGCATCAAAAAGTGCTAAACTACAAAAAGACCCAATAACAGTCTATGATATAAATGGCAAAAAGCTGTTTTACACATATACTGTGACAAAGGATGGTAAAGTTATTGGTGAAATGGAAATGGCTGCCAGTAAAGTCCTTGGTTGTATAATGCATAGGATGATTTTGAGTGAACCTTTAGATCGGGCCAGTATGAAACAAAAAGCTATAGACATAGTTAAAAAAGAATATCCGGGATGGGAATTACGTTCTACAAAACCTGTATGCTATAGCTATCCAATGGAGGGAGTAATGCTGATTTTGGTAAAACCGGAAACTAAAGAAGAAAAAACAGTTATAATAGACACATATACTTCTATGGAGGTTCCACTAAAGGAACCTGAAAATGAAGGAGACTTTGGAGCATGGTCGTTATACGATAAAATACCTGCTGGAGAACGGGCCAACATGGTTGAAAATTGGAATGAATATGCAAGCAATATTACCACTTAGCGGCTGTAAATTTTGAGGAAAGTCTAAGAATAAAATCCTCGCTAACGCTCAGATTTTATTAACTGAGACTCTTAAAAGAGCCGAAAATTAGAAGATTCGTAGAATCTTCGTCCGACATTCCAGAGGAATGGAGGATTAGAAAATGTGAACGAAGTGAGCAATACATTATGAAAACATTCTAAAGGGTTAAGGAATATTAAAAAACTTAAATTTGTTAATTTATCGTCCTATTTTAAATATGAATAGTTGAATTTGGTGCTACACCAAAATACATAAATATGATTGTAATCGTAAAAAGAATAGAGGTTCAGCTCAGTTTGTTTAGACTATAGCCGAACCCCATCAGCCCAAAGGTATAATTATTACACCATATTCTTACTAAAGGTTTTAGCTATGCCTTCGGTGTAAAAGAATATGGAGTTAAAAAATTGAAAATGAATAGTGTTAGCCACACTATAGTCTTGGATAATGTTTCAAAGATATATCCTATGGGTGAAGTTGAGGTAAAAGCATTAAATAAGGTTTCACTTTCAATTTCATCTGGTGAATTTATTGCAGTTATTGGTAAATCAGGAAGCGGAAAATCCACTCTAATGAATATGATAGGTTGTCTTTCAACACCAACAGAAGGTCAGATTATCGTGAAATCAAAAAATATTTTTGAGATGGATAATTCTGAATTAGCAGATTTGAGGGGTAGAACTATTGGTTTTGTGTTTCAGCAATTTAATCTTATGCCTGGTTTGACTGCTCTTGAAAATGTCATGCTTCCTTTAGAAATCCAGGATGTTGCAGAAAATGTTGCAAAAGAAAAGGCAGCATATTACTTAAAAATGGTAGGTTTATCAGATAAGTTTGAAAACACTCCAGGTCAGATGTCTGGAGGAGAACAACAGAGAGTTTCAATTGCACGAGCTTTAGTAACTGATCCTGACATCATTCTTGCTGATGAACCAACAGGTGCACTTGATTCAAACACCGGAAGAGAAGTTCTAAAGATACTAATTAAATTGTGGAAGGAGAAGAAAAAGACCGTTATCGTGATTACTCATGATCAGCAGCTTGCTCAATACATGCAAAGGCATGTCATCTTAAAAGATGGAGAGATAATATCAGATGAGCTTAATAAAAATCAAAATAAATTAGAGGTGAAGAAAAATAAAAAAAAATAAATCGATATTACTATTATTAACAACACTAATTTGCCTTTTATTAATCAATGCAGTATATGCAGACTCAGATCTATCTGATAAAGAAATCATCTCATTAAGTCTACTCAATCAGGAACCAGACCCTGTGGAAGCAGGAGATATTGTTGAACTAAGAATAAATATTCAAAACCAAGGAGGGAAGCAGGTTGATGATTATATTGTAGAACTTGAGCCGAAATATCCCTTTAAAGCAGTTTATGGAGAAGATTTAATAAAAGAAGTGAATCTAGGTGGGTTCTTTAGAAAGGACAGGTCGCAAGTAATTAAGTTCAGATTGAAAGTAGACTCAGATGCCAAAAGTGGAACTTATTCTTTACCTATAATACATTATAAGGATGGAGAAAAAAGCAAGGTAAAACACCAGAAAGACTTAAAGATAGTCATTACCAGCACAACAAGTGCTGAAGTAATATCCATTAACACCGAAAAAATAGTCCCTGGGAAAAAGACTTTGCTTGAATTTATTATTACATGAGTTGCGGGTATTTTAAAATCTCTACCAACTTAAACTTTGCCACGCAATCCATTCACACCTTAAACTGCACAGCCCGCCCCTCCATATCATGAACATTCATTTCATTCAATACGCAAAGACCATTATTAAGTTTTCTCATCAACTCTGGTTCTTTTGGATTCATCTCCAGTTCAATAAACTTCTTTTCGCAGTCAACAAAAGCTGTCCCATCAAGCTGAAAAATCGATTCGAACAATGTCAACAGTTCATATTTTTCATGGCTCATACATTTTGTTAAAAACAAACTGCAGAGATTGATAAATGACATCTTGAAACAAGTCATGATCTGATCCAGCTCAGTATCGATCCTGTACACTTTATCTTTATCCCGAATCCGTCTTTCCTCCTTCAAACATATCTTCAACCTCTTAAAATCTTCCTTATGTTTTTTTTCAACCATCTTTTGTTGACGAAGATACTTATTGATTTGTTTTTCACATTCCTGCAATTCGATCAAGTCTACCTCATTCATAGTTCTTATTCCATCAACAATCTTTGATTTCTCACGAAGTATTCTCTCTTTCGAATACAAAGGAGCAAGTTGTTCTTCTATCGCTTCAATTTTCATCAATGGTTTTTCTAGCTTTAAATTCAGGTTGGTTATTGTCTCACACAGCTCACCATGTTTTTCATCCATCCGATCATACTTCTCGATCTTCATCCCATAACCTACAATTCGATGGATATTTACTCCGGATTTTGCATCCCTGAATTGTTTTTCCTGCTGTGGCCAGCGGTCAAAATATCTCTTTGTGACTTCGCTTGCATCCAGTAATTCACGAGGAATATCCGTAATCAAAACTGATCTTTTGCCATTATCCCACTTCACGATTACCGCCCGGCACTCATATATGTAGTCTTTCTCTGATGAATCCCTTAACTCAATTCGACAGTCAACAAGGCTAGCAGTTCCATATTTATATTCTGTTTCCTGCCAGATGTGCTTGATCTTTCTCTCTTTTACTTGGTTGTCATCAAGGATGGTGAGATAATATTCATCACTGTTGTCAAAAGCCCTAAGCGTTTTCACACCATTGCCTCCGCCATCAAATACTAGTATCCTCTTCACAGAAGCATGAGCCTCCGGACTATCTAAAAGTTTTGTCAATTTCGTAAGCATACCCAATGCATGTTTGCCAAGATCGGCGTGTCCGTGAAAGGTCTGGAAATATAGTGGATGTCCTCTGCCATCATGAATAAACACGTTTTCAAGACAGTTCATAACACGACCAAGCATTGTTACTTTACCTTTGTAGCACCTGTTTGATGACCACAATGGTCTGGTATTGCCGTCAATATAGTAACATACAAGATAAGTTTCATCCCCGAATTCGTTTTGCCAGAAATCCTGCCAGAATTTCGCTGTTGTGGCAATCAATTTGTCAGATATTTTGAGATATTTCAGTTCCTGAAGGTATCTCTTGAGTGAAGCATCTTTGTAATTTTGTCCACAGAGAAATGTTAAATCGTTTCCTTTTACACGGTTCACCCTGCTTGATTTTCCATTAGATGTAACAAGTGGTAGACAAAGCAAAGCCAGATTGTAGCGAAAGATTGTTTTTTCAGACATCGTGAAGATGTTCATGGTGGATAGATTCTTTGTAAGGATCTTGTTATCGATCGATTTGAAACGGTTTTCTCTTACCGATTTTAATTGATTGTACTCGCTGGTGAATTTTCCCTGCTGGCGGTAGTCCAGATTGTCTTGCGGGATATTTTCGTTCTGTTTAAATAAGGAAGATTCACGAACTTCGTTCATTCGTTCTATTATTGTCTGAGTGTATAGGTCGGTTATGTGAGTAAAAAAGGATAAAGCGGTTAATATCTCGCCTCCTCCGGATTTCTGCTGTTTGCATTCTTTTTTTGGAGGAGGTGGTAATCTTGTTAATGAGGCGGATGCCCTGAAGTTATTCAAATTCGATGTGGAAATCTTTGTGCCAAACTGGTTCTGAATCTTGATCTGCAATTGTGATGAAGGTATGCTCCTGTTCTCAGTGACGATGGGGATGATATAATCTTTTATACGTTGTGTCAGTTTCGTATTATTTCCAGATGCTCTTTTATCACGAAGTCCTTCTTCACCGTATTTGCGAAGTGTTTTGCGATGGATGTAGTATTGTGGTCGCGTGAATGGGACCATGTTTTGATCAAAATATTCTCTAACGGATAGGTTTGAATCTTCGATCTTTTTAATGGTGCTTAGAATTTCTGAAATTCGGTCATCATCCTGCATCAGACGTACTATATGTATCTTCCTCTATATAAATGGATGGGATTAAGATGGTAATAAAATCAATTTGCCCGTAAGTCATGTTTTATCAAATAATATACAAAATCAAATTGAACTGGAATCGACTGCCCTCGCTCAAACGAATTTAAACTTAGAACAAATAAAAAATTTACAGTTACTGATGCCTCCTCTCCCCGAACAACACCGCATCGCCGAAATCCTCACCACTACCGACACCTACATAGAAAAAGAACAAACCTACCTCAACAAACTCCAGCAAATAAAAAAAGGCCTGATGCAAGACCTTCTCACAGGTAAAGTCCGGGTAACAACCACACCTGCACCCCCTAAACCAGCAGAGGCCGCCACATGACCGACTTAGACGAAGAAACCTATGTTGAAAAACCCTTCATAGACCAACTCAACAAACTCGGCTGGAAAACCCTTTCCTTAGACCTCACCTCCCCACCCAGCGCCTCCCACCGCACCACCTACCACCAGGTCATCCTCGAACCACAACTGCGCCTCGTTTTACAATCAATCAACCCCTGGCTTGCCCAAGACCAGATAGAAGAGGTCATAACTGAACTCATCCGCCTCAGATCCCCAACCCTCATTGAAGCAAATATAGAAGCAACAAACCTCATCCTCAATAACACCGTCATAGACGAAAACCGCACAACAGGCCAAAAAAGTCCGACAGTCAAATACATAGACTTCGAGCATCCTGAAAACAACCGCTTTCTCGCAATAAGCCAGATTAAGATAAATGTCCCGGGATATCATACACACATCATCCCTGATATCGTACTCTTTGTCAACGGCATTCCTCTTGTCGTCGTAGAATGTAAATCCCCAAAGATCACAGACCCAATGGAACAAGCCATAAACCAGCTCCTGCGATATAGTAACAACAGACCCCAGGCCAAAGAGAAAGAAGGAAATGAGCGCTTGTTCCACTACAATCAATTCATGATCGCAACCTTCCGCCAGGAAGCCCGCTTTTCTACCATAGGGGGCGGATATGAACATTATCTTGAATGGAAGGACTGCTATCCCTTCAAGTTCTCTGATATCAATCCGGATGGGTCAAATCCGAACAGCCAGCAGCTTCTGGTCCAGGGAATGCTTCACCCCAAAAACCTGCTGGATATCGTAGAGAATTTTACAGTATTCAAACCCAACGATAAGAGTCAAATAATAAAGGTCGTGGGTAGATACCAGCAGTATAGAGCAGTGCAAAAGATAATTAACAGGTTAAGATCAGGCAAAACTCCTGCAGATAAAGGGGGCGTTATCTGGCATACACAGGGCAGTGGTAAGTCCCTGACCATGGTCTTCCTGATCAGAAAAATGCGAAAAGATACACATCTTCGTAGTTATAAAATAATCTTTATCACTGATCGCACTGACCTTGAAAAACAATTAACAGGTACAGTGGTAGCAACTGATGAGACAATTTATCCGGCACACTCTATTGGAGAATTAAAGGATCTGCTAAGAACCGACACTTCCAATATGGTAATGGGAATGATGCAGAAATTCCAGGAAAAGGAATCAAAAAAAGGCACATTCAAACTCTTCCCTATATTAAATCGCTCTGATAAGATCCTTCTCTTAATAGATGAAGCACACCGGACCCAAGCTTCAACTATTATTGATATAGTTTCAGTTATCAAAAGAGAGATTAATATCGTTGATTTCTGGAAAAAACACTCAAAGAAAAAACGACTTAACAGTTATATTATCAGCATACTGGTAAAATCACGCATGCCAGGGATCATAGAAAAAAAAGATGTCATAGCTACCCGGTTCATGAGCCTTGCAGAAAAACTTGATCAAAAACTTAAGGAGTCATTAGATGAAGTTGGATTGTGATCTTTCATATGATCTTATCCGTACACAGCGTAAGACCCTGGGGCTTACTGTTGAAAGAGATGGAAATATTACCCTACGAGCGCCTCTGGATTGTCCTCAGATAGTTATAGACAATTTTTTTAAAGACAAGAAAATGTGGGTTTATAAAAAGCTGGCTGAAAAAAAGATGGTAGAAGAACAATTACCTCCAAAGAAATATGTGAATGGGAACGGGTTTTTCTATCTCGGAAAAAGTTATAGACTCCAACTGGTTGATGACGGAGCGCCATTAAAACTTTCTTATGGGTTCTTTCAATTGAATAAGAAATATGTTGCTAATGGAAAAAGGATATTCATAGATTGGTATCGCAGCCATGCCTTGCCAATTATTGAAGGTCGGGTGAATATTTATAAAGATATGCTTGGTGTCAACCCTGGTGCTGTGCGTGTACTTGATCTACAATACAGATGGGGTTCTTGTTCTTCTAATGGGAGTCTTAACATTCACTGGAAGACTATATTGGCTCCAATGCCGATAGTGGATTATGTGGTTGTTCATGAGCTGACTCATGTTAATGAAAAAAACCATACTAAGAAATTCTGGGAAATGGTTGCTTCAATTTTGCCGGATTATGAAAAGAGAAAGGATTGGACAGCTGAATTATTAGAAGACGGCTCCCTCATTGTAAGAGATAAAATATACAGCATCCCCCACATCGCGATCATCATATTAAGAAAATTAAAAGGCAGTGCACATGAATATGAAGTTGTAATAGTAGTCCTCTTTTTCCAGGCTGTTATTGCACTATTTGCTATTCTCTCTTTTTTTAATGTATAGAAATTTAGAAAATAAAGATACAATTATATTAAATAAGGTTAAGTTAAAGGACGTCAATACTGGATAAAAGTATTATGACAATCTTGCATATTATATCTATTTTATCATCCTGTGATATTATTGAAGAGTATAAAGTCGTAGATATAAATATAGAACCACCTGTTCAGTCACTAAAAATTAAGGATTATTTGGAAAAAGTTTAAAACATTTCCTTATCATATTCATATTCAAAACAGTAATAGACCTATAGATTCTCCTGAAGTTTTTATAATAGATGTACTTCTGGAAATTAGAGATATCCTTAAGTATAAAGTCACATAAAAATGTTTGAACTTAAACATTTATTCTTCATACTCATAGCCCTAACATGGTTTGAAGATGCCACCATATTCAATCATAACCTGATAATATCATATGGCCTGATCATAACAACCATCTGGCTGATCCTCAACTTAAAAAAAATATTAAAAAAAGAGATCACCTTCACAAAACCTGGATTCTACCTGATATCAGGACTACTATTCTTCCTTGCCTGGAGTATTCTCTCACTAAACTGGTCAGAAATCACAGATATCTGCAAAGAACGTGTATTTAATATCACTGCTGTGGTTGGACTTACCATTATCCTTCTTGATCAGTTCAGGCGTGAAAATGACTGGATAACAGTATATAAGATATTAGTCACATCAGGACTGGTCTCATCTATTTTAGTCATTGAGCAGGCTTTTAGTGGAGTCTACAGACCCGTGGGTTACATTTCACCTGACCCTAACTTCACAGCCATGCGAATAATCACATTGGTACCACTCACATATTACTGGGCAAAATCAAGCGAAAATACCTTGCGCCTACTTCTCACAGTAAGCATATTGATCCCGTTCTTAGCAATAATTTCCACAGGCTCCAGGGCAGGAATATCAGTCCTTTTAATAATTAGCCTGATCATTATATTCCAGGAACTGAAAAGCAAAGACACTAAGAAAATGTTAATAACATTCTTAGTTATGCTAGGGATCGGAGCATTATTATTATCAACAATAATCCATGACCCCCTGCAACCAGGTATAACACGTTTTGGGAACCTGGTAGATACAATAAAAGGTGATATTTCGCCCGATGGCAGCATCCTGGAACGCTATAATCTACTCATAGGTGGGATCCGGATGTTCTTTGATCATCCGATACTTGGTGTAGGACTGGGTGATTTTCGGGTTCTCAGTATGGACTATGGTGCAGGATGGGATGATGAAGCTCATAATACCTATCTGGAGATTGCAACAGAACTGGGAATAATAGGGATCGGCATATTCCTGGGACTGATAAGTTATATTCTTATAAAATACAAAAAATTAGAGAAAACATATTCAAACAATCCTTTACAGACATTTATCACAGGATGTAAGATCGCATATATTTCCATATTGATCAACTTCCTGTTTCTCACAGCCTTTTCAGATAGAAGGTTTTACATATTAATGGCTTTTGCTGTCGCCATGCTTGGCAGGGAACATCTTTCAATAAAAAGTTTTATGAGCCACATAAAGGAGCTTTGGAAAAAAATTGTCCCGTCCCCGAACTCCCAATGATGCCGTATGTCCGAATTCGGGTTGTAAGTATCATTTAAAGGTAAAAGATAAAAACATTAGAAAACAGGGAAAAAACTCGGCAGGGCATCAACGATACCAGTGTATGCATTGCAAAACATATTTTGTCGAAACATCCAATACACCGATGTATCACAGGCACATTTCAGAAGAAGAATTGATATATATTGGTAGACTTCTAATCGATAAGTCATCAAATCGTGCTATATCCCGCAAAACCGGATTAACTCTTGTAACAGTGTCAAGAGTTATAGACGCCATAATACAATATGCAGTTGAATTTAATAAAATGATGAAGGATAAAGTCAGTATAAGCCAGGATGAACTTGATGATATGTGGAGCTTTATGAGGAATAATAAGAGAAAATGGAGTAAAGAACAGCTAAAATAGATAATAGCGAAAGAATAAAATCCTCGCTAACGCTCGGATTTTCTTGACTGAGGCTCTCAGAAGAGCTGAAGATTAGAAAATCTGAACGGAATGAGCATTTTCGATATATCAAGTTATACTTGATATACTATGAAAAATAACTGAAACTCAAGGATGCAAAGAATACTAATAACACTCTTTGCGTTAAACCGGAAAATGAGATCAGCAAAAAAAATGTTGATTGTGCTACCATCCAACAAATTCTTTTTTTTACTAATAATTATCAGACATAAAGTATAACAATATCTTCAAATATTATTTCAACCATAGTAGATATATCACTATTTTACTACACAACTATATTACAAACCAGTGCCAATACATATAGAACAAAATCCTCCCTCTGGTCGGATTTTCTTGACTGAAGCTTCGAAGAAGCTGAAGACTAAAAGATTCGCAGAATCTTTGCTTGAGGCTTTTAAAAGAGCCGAAGATTAAAAAATGTGAACGGAGTGAGCATTTTCGATATATCAAGTTATACTTGATATACTAAAACAAAACGTTAATGTACAATAAAAACATAATAAGTATTATTTAACGGGGCTTTCTCAAAATGGATGTAGAATTATCAAGAATCGGAGTATCATTACCAGAGAACTTGCTTGACAAGTTTGATGTGATCATCAAGAACAGAGGATATTCTTCCAGATCCGAAGGTATCAGAGACGCAATTAGAAGCTATATCAGATATTATGATTGGATGAAAGATATTCAGGGAGAAAGAGTAGCCACTATTACACTTGCATATAATCATAAACAAAGAGGTATCGAAGATGCTCTCGGTAATATTCAGCATAAATACCTTGACATCATTCGCACATCTGTTCACATGCATCTTGATAATGACTACTGCATGGAAGTAATTATTCTTAACGGAGAAGGGGAGAAGATAAGAGAGTTATCTGAAAATCTTGTAAGACATAAAGGTATTCTACACGTCAAATTAAATACTATTAATCCAAAAGAGATTTAATCTAAAAAATTTTACTAAATTTCCGTAAATCATTTATAACATCAACTACTAAATATATTAGTATATCAGGTATAACTTGATATATCGAAAATGCTCACTCCGTTCAGATTTTCTAATCTTCCATTCCTCTGGAATGTCGGTCAAGAAAATCAGAGCGTTAGCGAGGATTTTGTTCTTAATTAAATAATATATATCAAGAAAATCTTCCTTTTGGTCGTATTTTCTAAACCTATAGGAATATCCAACTCAAGTAACTGCGAATGAAATGAGCAGTTATAAAAATAGTACGGGGAGTGAATGAAGTTGGTGAATGTAAATTTTGATAGCAAAGAAAGCAAAATATTAATATTATCACTTCCAGTTGCTGTTATAATCGGAACAACCATCGCAACAATGGCATTTAAAATGCTTGGTGATTCTTTTGCCTTTTATGCAATACTAATCGGAGCTATAATAGCATCTGCGATCACATATCTCTTTTTAATGTCCGGCAAATCATGAGAAGAATATTATTAACTCTTATATTCCTATTTTTCATTATACAACAATCAAGTGCTTTAGTTATCAATGATACCGAATGGACTCAACAAGAAGAAATTACACTAGAATGGGGTGATAATTATTCAACAGGAAATTATAATATCCAGGCACAGTCATTCGATAAAAAGGCAGGCAGGATAATACTGGTAATATATAAGAATAATAAAGAGATACATTCAGCAATAATGTCTGCTGGTGATACCACTAAAGTCAGTACTATCAAAGTAGCAGTAAAAACTATCCGCGGGTGTGGTGGAGAGACAGGAACTCCATTTAGTACCATGACCATCTATACTATGAAACTTCCCAAAATCAGCCTTGGCGCAACACATAAAATGACAAAACAAGGTCTTGCGAATATTAGTATTACACTTGAAAATGCCGGTGGGATACGATTCCACAATATCACACTTAATACCACACTACCCAATGACCTGATCCCTTGCAAAGACGACAGTGGCATAAACCAAACCTCCTTTGAAAAAATGGATATCAGACCGAATGATACAGAATTTACCAGTATAATCAAAAATTTTTTTGTTGGTTCAAAAGAGATAAATTGGATAAATGTTGAGATCCCCGCACTCCCGCAAAATATAACCATTCCTATACATATCAGTGCTCACGGATATGATCTTGATGAAAAGCCGTATAGTACTTCAGCAACTGTGAACATTAAGATCGAACCTGCTATAAAAGTGACAAAAATACCACTCCACCGTATAGTAAACAAAGGTGAAGACCATTTCAATATGAACGATATGGTATATGTATGGATCTCTGTTTTTAACTCAGCAACAACAGATGCTTTTAATGTATCAGTCGATGAAACAATAATCACTAAAAATTTCATTCTTGATCCGGATGTAGACCTTGACTGGACCTTTGACCTGCTTTCCCGTGAATCCAAAACATTCAACTATTTCTTAAGGCCAATAAGACCAGGTGAAATCCGGATTTCCAGGACTACAATAAGTAGAGAATATAAATCACATCTTTATGTAAAAACCATGGATGCTACAACTGCCAAGATATATGGTCCTTACCTGGAGATATCCAAAACACTGAATAAGTCCCAAATCTCACCCGGAAAGGTAGTAAAGGTATCAGTCACAGCAAAAAACACTGGCAACCATGCCTGTTTTTTGGAATTGGGGGATACGGCCCCTTATTTTGCAGAATTAATAAACGGACAGCTTAATAACAGTAGAGTAGTAAAACCAGGCAGTTCATTATCAATATATTATACACTTAAGATAGAAGATAGAGGAGAATTTAGATTTCCGGCTGCTGTCGGAGAATACACTGACCTGGCGCATTATACGGGCATTGCTTATTCCACAAGACCTGTTATCAAGATATCCAAACCAGAGGAAACACCTGAAGAAGTTGAGACTGAAAAAGAAATAATTGTCGAGACTGTGGAAAATACCACTTTAATTGGAGATAATAATTCCAATGAAACTGATTCTAATGGTATTCCGGGTTTTAGTCTGTTGATAAGTTTAATGACGCTTATGTTCTTTCGATTTTTCTTAACTTCGCGATCTTAGGAGTTGGCAGGAAATAAGTTAGTATCCACTTTAAAAAGTATGGTATTTTGACATTTGTGATTGGTTAAGGAATTCTCAAAAGGCAATATTTCGTATCCACTTCAAATTAAAGGGCAATTAGATTTTAAGTGGATACATATAATCTAATTTTGATTGAAATATCTGCGTTTATTTGCGTTCATCTGCGGTTTAAAAATACAAAAATTACATATTTCAACAGTCCTGACCCCCCAATTCCCATACCACTTCTAGATCTATGGCTATCGTTTACTCTCAGCCGATGCAGGGTAATTAGAAATATGGGCT
>Ga0255445_1001_pt1 | contig 19959 bp, 15 predicted proteins | sample ANMaggSeSYBR02D6_FD_182629 | JGI IMG/M metagenome (GOLD analysis project Ga0255445, IMG submission 182629) | Sediment cell enrichment communities from methane seep in Santa Monica Basin, California, United Staets - ANME aggregate JGI... | ecosystem: Environmental > Aquatic > Marine > Cold seeps >... | reverse complement strand
AGACCATATACATGCAAAGAAATGGTACATTACGACACTAAAAGATCAGATATTCTGAAAGAATTCATAGAATTACTTGAAGATGGATATTCAGTTGAAAATTGGCTTTCTAAACTCAACATTTCCAACCCCATAATGACGCCATAGGATTAAAGATTGTCAAAGAAAGTTAGTTTAATTCATGAAAGCAAAAAAACCCACAAAGGAACGAACACAATACGAATCCCTTCAATATTCCTCTCATCCAGCATTGATCTGCTGACAACAAATGCATGCTTAATATCAAATTCCTTACAAAAACTCACAAGACCCTTCAAATCTTTTGCACTAAAAGATTCCCTGTATTTCACCTCGATCGGCGTTATCCTGGATGCACAACTCATTACAATATCAGTTTCATACTTGTTCTTATCAAACCAGTAAAAAAGTTTCCCGAATAATTCTTCTGATATTTTTTTTATACAATGCAGGAATGCTATATTTTCAGCATCAAAACCTATGTCCTGCCTTCCTACAAAAGAATTCTTAAGACCAATATCGCAGAAATATACTTTCTTCTCCTTCCTTTCGGCTGCTTTTTCGCTCTTAGTGTAATAGCCGGATAGATATATCATACGTGAATTAGCAAGGTGGTAGAGGTACTGTTTTGAGGTCTCCTTGTCACCATCGGTCTGCCTTGCTATTCCAAGGTAGCTGAACCGTTCTGATGAATGGGCTGCTACGAACTTAAAAATTGATTCAAGAAGGAGAGGATCACGTATGCTAAATACCTTTACAATATCCCTATACAAAAGAAGGCTTGTATATTCCTCGGATAATATCTTGAACCACATCTCTTCGTTCTTCACCTCGAACCATTCCGGAAAACCTCCCACTGTAATGTACTGTGCAAGATAACCCAGTATCTCGTTCTGCTTTAACGAAAGTTCGTAGTAAGCATCTTTGAGGGATATAAAATCGAGTTTCACTTTTGGCAGAATTACCTTATTAAATTCTAAAAATTCCCTGAAAGTAAGCGGAAAAACATCAAGAAAACCTATCCTGCCGGCAAGACTCTCGGATGAGTCCTTATAAATAAGGCTGGAGGATGATCCGGAAACAATAAACTTTGAAGCATATTTTAGATCATAGAACTTTTTTAAAAGCAACTGCCATTCTTTAACATTCTGTATTTCGTCAATGAAAACATAGACTTTCTTATCTTTAAGAGAGACCATATTCTTCTGTTGACAGAAGTCTAATGCACATTCAAGGTTATCTCTTGTAGGTTTTTTCAGGTCATCCGAATTGATGTAAAATATATTTTTAGGATTAATACCCACATCAAGAAGCTGGTTTATTGACTGGTATATAAGTGTTGATTTACCACTTCTTCGAATGCCAAGAACCGCAAGTATCTTGCGATCTTTTAGCCTTTCGGCTATTTTTTCCAGGTATTCTATGCGCTGGATCCCATGCAGTGCTTCAGGGACTTTTGCGCTTATCCACCAAGGGTTTCTTTCTATAATGCTATGTTCATATACCATTATGCCATGCGCCTCTTTCAATTTATTACTAATATGATAGTAATAACATATATACTTTTTACTAGTTTGATAGGAATGTTGTTAGTCTAATCTCAATTGATAATTCCTCTCCAGCTCTGCGATTATGGAAATATAACGTACCTGCAAGAATTGTGTATAAGCTAAACAAGAACAAAATCCTCCCTTCGGTCGGATTTTCTTGAGTACATCAAGTTATACTTGATATACTAATACAAAATTTTTTAATCACATGTTCACATACAGGAGTGTACTCCATTCCTAAAACTCAAAGGCCATTTATCCAACCCACCTCATAAAACCTTTAGTTTATTGCCAACTTAACCTCGGACATACACTAGCGAATTACAAAAGTCACAGACCCCGGACGGCGCTTCGCTATGTCCGGGGCATAAGGAGGATGCTCATTGCTTCGATGTTTCCATTGGTTCATTGATTTCAGCTTTTCAATTTAGGCGCAGGTTTTGCTATGTTTGCTATAGCGAAGGCATTTGTCTAAGAGCTTATCCGGAAAATAAAAAATCAAGGTTTTGGATAAAAACATAAAGAGAACAAACCGTAAACAACGAAGAGCATTATTTCATATTCACTTTAAAATTTTTACTGAAATTATCCTTTTTGAATAGGCTCTAAGTTGTTAAATAAAAAAATTTGCAATATATTACAAAATAACCGTAGCTTTTTTATATAAGTTTGGCAAACAATTCCGACGCATACGAAATTTTGTTCCGTGGTTATGTCCTGTTCTCGCATCAAAGTCTATCAGTATGTTGCCTTGTTCAATTTGATTTAAAAAACCATCAAAATTGAACTTCTGCAACATCATCACTTTGCTATACTTATAATACTCTCTATTGTCTTGTTTTTTTACCTCTGCTTGTACATAAAAACAATTTAAAAGTTTAGTACCTGCTTTGTTTGCAAGGTTGTCAAAGCCCCAATATGGTTGTGGATTAAGCTCATCTAACCCGATTCGATTTCTAACATTATCAAGCCAATCTCTGTGTATCTCCGAAACTTTACTGCTGTCAAATGAAATTGTAATTTTTTGATTTGTACGATCAATTTTTACCATAAATCCTCTATCACTTGGCGAAAGACCATGGATAGTTTGACGAAAACTCATTTCATCTTCTGAATATTTTTTTCCCGCTTCTTTATGCCGCCAACCATAATTTAATAGCAAAACCTGTGGAACAAATCTAATAGCTCTGGGTGATGGCTCAAAATGAAATAAAGTCGTCAATGAAGTCGTGTTGAGTCTTTGAGATTTTAATTCCCACTCTGCTGCATTTGGAATTGGTAAGTTATTCTCAGTAATGCCCAATAAATCTTCAAGTGTATTACCAATGCCACCATGGTTTCCGGGTCTCGTATTTTCTATCCACCCTCTTGCCAATATTTTTTTCAGTTCTGTTATCAAACTGTCTTTGGTATATATTCTCATAGAGTCTCCTGAAAGTGGATAAGAGGTATTGATTTTAACAATTCCGGTTGTTTTTTATTTCTCTCAATTCGATTTTCGGATATTTTGCAATAGTCAGGTGAGATTTCAATGCCAATGAAATTTCTTTTCAAACCCATAGCTGCAATAGCTGTAGTTCCGCTTCCAGAAAATGGGTCAAGTATTGTCTGTGCTTTTGTTGAAGAAATAATCCTGTCAATAAGAGCTATAGGAAATGGTGCTGGATGCTCATTATTCATTTCTTGAGTGAACTCCCAAACATCACCATGGGCATTAGCCTTCGGTGCAAGTTTAAATTTTGGTTTTGCAATAAGATAAATCACTTCATAAGTCGGCAAGAAATAACCCGGATTAAAATTTATTCCACCCTTTCTACGCCATATAATTATTTGTCTTACAGGGAAATCACCTACAATATCTTGTCTATCTTGAAGCAAACCAGCTTGTACACGCCATTTATGGTTATAAAATATTGCACCATCATCTTTTATTAGTCTAAACATCTCTGTTAAACAGTCTTTTTGCCATTGTGAATATTTTTTATGTGGCATATTGTCGTCATAATGACTATACCCTTTCACCAAAGCAGCATTAGCCCACTTTCCACCTCTACCGTCTTTCATTCCGTTACCAGTTGAGTTTTTTAGGTTGTAAGGTGGCGAAGTAACAACAAGGTCAATGCATTTGTCAGGCATTTGTCGCATTATGGTGAGACTATCCGCGCAAATAATTTTATTTATATAATCGTCAGGAAATTTCAATTTATCTTCTCCTATTAGCTAATTATTCGAACTCAATTCGTAGGTCTTTTTGCCTGAACACCGATTTCATTGTCATAAAATGTATCTTGCATTATGTTATCCAAAGGACTATTTATTCTATTTGATTCTTTATTATTATGTGTATAAGATGTACTCATTTTAGTAAATGTAAGCTTCAATCTTTTTTGAGCTGTATTTTTTTCTTGTGCGCCTATTTTTAATGCATAAAAGTTTTTCTGGATTTTAATTGCTTTGTAAGAGCCTGAGAACATTCATCCCGCAGTCACTATACCCCTGACTTAAAGTCCAAGGCCTGTTTATGAACCTCAGCCTTTCTGTTTTTTTTCTTGTCCGGCAATATATTTTTTAAACAACTTCCCGACCATGGCCAACACTTCCATGATAATAACCTGGTGCCCATATACTTTGCTTACACCATTCTTTATGTTTAAGGAAACTCTTTTCGTAATATCCTACTACTCCTTCCTTTAATTCTCTTAGCAATAAGGCTTACGGAATACTTTTTTAGGAAATTGAATAAACAGATATACATGATCCGGATTAATTTCCATATCAATAATCTCAATATCCAATTCCTTACAAGGTTTTCTTATGATTGCCTCTGTAAGCATCGCTATATCTCATGTATGTGCATGTGCTGTCATAAGTTATGACCATCACCCGGTCAGTGTAAAACCGAAAACCTTTGAATAAAAATCAAGCTCGCAATCAAGCGCACGTTTGATATTCTGCGCTCGGCGAAACCCATGCTGCTCACCCTCAAATAGTATATATTCCACTGGCAATCCTTTTACACGCATCCCGTCCACCATCATCTCGGTCTGGTTGGGTGGAACTATTTTATCTTCAAGTCCCTGAAAGAAGATCACAGGACATGATAAGCGCTCAATGTGATCAATAGGTGAACGTTCGCTATATAGCTTGTTTCCTTCATAAAAAGGACCTATCAACCGGTCAAGGTAACGCGACTCGAACTTATGTGTATCCTTTACCATGGCTTCAAGATCACTGACTCCGTAGTAACTGGCTCCTGCTTTGAAAATATTACGGAAGGTGAGTGCACATAGAGTAGTATAACCTCCTGCACTTCCTCCTTTAATAGCAAGCCGCTTGCTATCAACCTTACCCTGCTTAATAAGGAATCGTACGCCGTTCACACAATCGTCCACATCAACGATTCCCCACTGGCCATCCAGGCGCTGGCGGTACTGTCTGCCATAGCCGGTACTTCCTCCGTAGTTTACATCAAGTACAGCTATCCCACGGGTTGTCCAGTACTGTATCATCAGGTTAAAAGTATCTGAAGTAGATGCAGTCGGACCTCCGTGGCTGATGACAAGTAAGGGGGGCTTCTCATCAGGCGCAGCTGCAAATTCAGGATTCCGAGGGGGATAAAAGAAAGCGTTTGCTGTGAGTCCGTGCTCAGTCGGATATTCAATAGGCTTTGGTTTTGACAGATAGTTGATATCAATATCAACACCTACCACAATCTCGCTTGAGCAGCGCATCTCATGCATCTTGTGTGTATCAAGATCAAGCCTGACCACTGATGGAGCACCAGTCGGTGAACCCCCGATAAATATTATATATCCGGGTGCAGATTTGAGGTATCCTATTGAAGTATAGGGAGTATTGATCATATCAAGTTTGCCTGATACAGTATCAATACTTGCTAAGTACCAGGTTCCCTTTTTAGTATAGGTGCATATGATACGGTTCTTTGATGCAAATGAATAAGTGGACTGTCCAAAGACCCACTGCGGCAGGCCAAACTCTGCTTCCATCTGGCAAACCGGCTTGATGTTTTCGTTGTTTCGACAATAGAGATTCCACCAGCCGCTTTTATCTGAAACGAAGTATAAGGTGCCATCAGGCGACCACTCTGGCTGGAAAATAGATTCGTCAATACCACCTGCTATCTTGTCTATACGTCCGATCGATCCGTCTTTTTCTATTTCACCTATCCATAGTTGTGTACCGTCCCATGGCATGTTCGGATGGTTCCAGGTAAGCCAGGCAAGATGTGAGCCGTTGGGACTCAGCCTGGGAGAGGAATAAAAATCATGACCTGATACCAGTACCCTACATTCATTATCTAAATCAAGATCAATACTTACCAGAGTATTGGTTGGTTCTTGTTTGGTATGTGTATGGTCCTCGCGTACACATATCAAATTATTCCTGGTGTTATCAATAATGATATCAGCAAAACGATGATCCGGTTCAGGAGTAAGTGGGTGCGGGTCAGACCCGGGAATTTGACGGTAGAGACGTTGATCATCGAAATTTGAGAAATATGTTATGCCTTTGGCAACTGTGAATGATCCGCCGCCGTACTCATGTACTCGTGTACGGGCATTAAAGAGGGGGGGCGTGATATCTGTACTTTGGGTGTCTGGTGAATGACGTACTATTACGTATCGTCCACCTTCTTTTGGTCTGTTCTCTATCCAGTAGATATCCGGTCCATCGATAACTATCTGTTCAAGTCTGATGGTTCCTGAGACGATCATATCTGATGTGACAGGAGATCTCCAGGATCCGTATGGGGTTAATTTTTTTATAGGATTCATATGCATTAAGTAGGTATGTGCTTATTATTAAACACCACTAAAATAATGTCCACTGAAGTATTTACCGCTGCAGTGATTATTAGTTCTATTTTCTATGGCATTTTTATATAGTTTTGTCAATTTTCCCGTAGTCTTTTTATTATATAATCCTGCCTCTATTCTCAGGCAATTGACACCTGCTTCAATTAGGTCAGGGATGTGGTCGAGCATGCAGAGTTCCTTATGGTTCATGATATAAGTACGGTTTTGTACATCGGTTCGTATCGGGAAAGTAACATGTTTATCATATTCCAGCAAAGCATCATGTATTCTATCATCAGGGAATAACTCTCCTAAAAGATCATGTTCAGATACCATTAGAGGGAAAAAACCGTGAACTATACATTCTACCTCACCATAGGGCGCTATGTGTTTTATTTCATCTAATGTAAGTTCAGGTGAAAGTGTTACCCTATGGCAATAATCCAGGTAATGTGTCATTGCCACCCTGTTAAAGACATTGAACGTGTAATCAATGACTATTGGTTTTTCGTTTATGGAATTATTAAGATGATATAGTGCACCAGGATTTGCTACAAGAAATCCATCCGGGTTCAAATCAGTATTTAACTTTTTAATTTTTTTAGCTATTCTTGGTGTGCCAAAATACACTTCCACTTCCGCTTCTTTCTTTTTACCGTACTCAATAGCATGATAGTAATCTTCTTTTGTTAGCGGATCATCCTTAAATTGTTCTCCACCGAAATAGACTACATCCGCACCTCCGTCAATAGCTGCTTTACAGGATTCCAGGGAATATGTATTTACTGATAGAAGAGGTCCGGATTTTATTTTTTTAGTATTAAAACTGATACCGGGTTTTTTACATTTGCGTTTCCAGTTCCTTGTGTGTTCTTCTTCAAGCCTTTTTACGGCATCCCTTCGCAGGGAATTCAACCGGGAAATAGGGATGAAAATATTATCTTCTAAATTGATCACAATACTTTTTGCCTCAAAAAAAGTATTTCCGAGTTTTTGCAAATGCAAGGTTATAAAATCATCTGATACCGGGGATTCTTTTGATTTGTTCGGGATATCTCCTGTTACAGTGATCTCATTCTCACCATCTGTAATGCAAAGTGTAACTGGTTCTCCGTGTTTAGCTGTAAATGATAATTTTATAGGAATTTTGTTAATAATATCTTTGTTCCTGAAAGGATCCATAAGTTTGAAATCATAAGTCTTAAAAATTGTTTCATCTCTATAGACTATTTTTTCCATAGGTATTTTAACAATTGCACAGGCAGGAGTACTTTCCACACTTTGGTTGTCGATATACATGCTTCTTACCGTAGTTCCTGTGCCCCGTCCCTGGGTACTTATTCCATCACCAATTCTTAATGGCTGCTCAATATGTATATACGCAAATTTTCTTTCTCTGTCGTATTTAATAACGTTCCCTAAATAAGTTCCCTGGTTACGCGGGTGTTTTCTGCTCATTAAATTTCCGCCGGGATCCATGAAAAAATATCCCGGAGTGAACCCACGATTATAAAGCTGGCGTAATGTGTGCTTTTCGTCATACGATACCTGGAATTTGGCCGGGTTTTCAATATATCTCTCTATAAGCGTTCTATAAATTCTTACCACGCCTGCCACATATTCAGGGTGCTTTAACCTCCCCTCTATTTTAAAAGAATCAATCCCTGACTCTATCAGATATCCGATCCGTTCGCTTATATTGAGGTCTTTAGTACTCAGAAGATGGCCTTTGGCTCCATTAATCCTGTATTTTCTGCGGCAGGGCTGGGAACAATATCCACGGTTCGCGCTTTTTCCTGATATCATACTGCTCCAGAGACACTGGCCTGAGTATGAGATGCATAATGCACCATGGATAAAGACCTCAATCTCGGTTTTAGTTTGGGATCTTATTTTTTTAATTTCATCAAGAGAAAGCTCTCTGGCAAGCACCACGCGTTTAACTCCCATATTTTCAAGGAATTGTAACCCCTCTAAATTGTGGACTGTCATCTGTGTACTGGCATGGATAGGAAGTTGTGGAAGCTGCTCTTTTAATAATTTCAAGGCACCAATATCCTGCACAAGGACTGCATCTGCTCCTGCATTACATAGGAATTGAAAATATTCACAGGCTTCTTCGAGCTCCAGGTCCTTGATCAGGGTATTTACTGTTACATATGCTTTAGTTTTGTTGATATGGGCATAATCAATAGCCCATTCAAGTTCATCTGGCAAAAGAGCAGCATCATGCCTTGCGCTAAAACCCTGTCCTCCGAAATATACGGCGTCTGCTCCATTTTCAACTGCTGCAATAAGGGCTTCTTTACTTCCAACAGGCGCTAATAGTTCAGGTTTGTGCATTAGAGCTTATAATAATGTATGGTGTTAAAAAGTTAATGGATTGATAGACTGGGGTTTACAAACAGTCCTTGGACTTGAGCGAAACGAAGTCCGTGGTCGTTTAATCACGACCTTCCAAAGTCATCTTCCATACGTTCAATGTCATCTTCGCCAAAATAATCTCCTTGCTGGACCTCAATAAAGACAAGATTATCCATATCCCTGTTAGTCATACGGTGAGTGGCACTCTTTGGTATATCTATAGATTCTCCTGCTCGTAGAGAATACTCTTTATCATCCAGTGTTACTATTCCGGTTCCACTGACAACCAGCCAGTGTTCATTTCTACGTTTATGGCGCTGGAGAGATAATCTCTTATCAGGAAACACTGTGATACGCTTCACCTTATGATCATTCTGATCAGACAGTACTTCATAAAAACCCCACGGTCGGTGATCTTCTCGAATGCAACCTGATATGATCGATTCATATACAGCTATATAGTCATCTACCATACGCTCAACAGAAAAACGTGTTTGTGCAATCTCGTGACATCTTCTACGCGATATTCCGGAAATCTTTTGTATGGCTGCTACGGCTTCATCAATACTATCAACTAAAAATCCGTTCTCACCGTTACTTATTAATTCTGACATCGAGCCTTTATTATATGCAATAACAGGAGTGCCACATGCCATTGATTCTACAACAGTAAGTCCGAATGGCTCCTTGAAACCAATGGGGTGGAGCACGCAATATGCATTTCCCATTAATGAATTTCTAATATTACTACTGACATGACCTTCATAAACCACCTGGTCATTATCAATATAGGGTTTAACCTGGGTATCAAAATATTCCTGGTCATGTATGAAACCCGCCATCCGCAATTTCATACCTGCTTTTTTTGCAATCTCAATGGCTTCCCTGGCACCCTTATCAGGATGGATGCGTCCTAAAAAGAGCAGATAATCATCCGGTTTATCATTAAAAGTAAAACTATCAACATCAATTCCATGGTAGATAGTTTCCTTATAATCCAGGCGTGATGAGCGGTCTGCATTACTGATAGATATATAATAGATTTTTTCGTTGTATTTCTCATACACAGGCAGGATCTTCTGGGATGAAAAACCATGGATGGTTGATACAACAGGTGTATCAATTAATCCAGTATATGAAATGGGTAGAAAATCAAAATTGTTATGGATCAGGTCGAACTCACCAGCATGTTCCATCAGTTCAGATATATGAAGGCATTCCCAGACTTTCGGATCAAGGTCCTTATCTTCCTCATAAGGTCGTGGACAAACTGCATGAAGACGGGCAGATGTCTTTGAATCCATTGTAGCAAAGAGCGTGACATCTATACCTCGCTTAACCAGTCCTTCAGTAAGCAAAGACGTAACCAATTCCCATGGCCCGTATTGTTTTGGTGGTGTACTCCAGGCAATAGGAGATAACATAGCTATTCTCATTTGATAAAACCCCGTATCATTATCATTAAATCATCAATTAACCGGGAACTGGAGAATATAATCCAGAAGGTCAGATAGTCTTGCTGTTGCCATGGCAACATGAGTATCCGCACTGCCGTAATAAATACGGACTTCCCCGTTTTCTTCAACCCACCCGCATGGAAAAACAACGCTTTTTACATCGCCTTCGATCTCATACGTTTCCTTGGGGCCGAATATCCATTCATTTGATCTGCACAGCACCCTGGTAGGATCATTAAGGTCCAAAAGAGCAAGGCCCAGGCGGTAAACATCTCCAGAAGGAGTATTGCGAACACCGTGATAGAGTATCAACCACCCTTTCTCAGTTAGCATTGGTGGTGTTGATAGACCGATCTTATTTGCATCCCACCACCCGCCTTTGTGCGCAGGGAGCAAAATCTTATGGCCGCACCAGTGTTTCATATCATTGGAATATGAAAGCCATATATGTGATCCATCCTCTATACTTTCCACTATCTCGAGAGATTTATAATTATAATTTGTATCTTCAAGTTCTGCTGGTTTACCGGAACTGGCTTTTTCCATGGCTTCATAAAGCAGATCACCGATAATCTCATCACGGGCATATTTCGATACACCTCTATGCAGCATAATCCACTGGCCGTTGAATTTTTTTGGAAACAGGGCTGCATCTTTATCATCTGCCGGCATTACAGGTCCTATTCTTTCAAAATTATGGAAATTCCTGGTTGTAGCTAAAGATATCTGTGGGCCGTTTCTGGAATAAGCAGTATATAAGATAGCCCAGAGTTTCAATTCATCAATATAAGTAATGCGAGGATCCTCTATCCCCCATATCTCTTCCGGATAGTGTTCAGGATCAGGTTCGAAGGTTGGTTTCTCATCTATCTCCCAGTTATCAAATCCATTCTTACTTCGTGCGACTGTTAAATGTGATATACCCCGATAATCTTCTACCCGCACCAGTAACAAAGTATAATTTTCAAATAAAATTGCAGCCGGATTGAAAACAGAATTGGCAGGATAAGGCCAGTCACTGGCAGTAAGGATTGGATTTTTTTCATATCGTGTGAATAATTCATGTAGTGAAGTTTTAGACATAATTTAACTCCCTGTATCCAAATACCTTTTATTACAGTGGATAATACCTTATAATATAACTATATTAGTTGGATAATACTTAAAATTTACACTTTGAACCATCGGATGAAAATTGAGAAGAGGTGAAAATAGAATGCCATCAATCAATCAATCAATCAATATCATCCAGGTCGAACACAAGATACTCACACTGCCTTAACTTTTCTTTTCCTTCTACCTTTTTTGCAACAATGCCAAAATGCTCTTTTCTCGTTTCATTATTCCAGCGCACAAAACTCGATTTGTCCTCCAGGTCCGAAAGGATTTGTTTTGCACCACCATAGCTCACATCCTTCCACTTACACTCCACAAAAATAATCTTACCTGTTTCCTCATTCAACCCCACGATGTCAATTTCCTTATCCTTATGCCACCACCTACCTATTCTTGAGAACGAAAACTCACCAAGAATGTGTTTTTGCAGTATCAGTTCCTTGACCAGCATTTCAAACATCTGTCCGCAGTATAATGGAAAATCCTGTTTGATCATGCCCAGGACCTCTTCGTTCCTGTTAGCTTCCAGGTCGATCCTGTTCGGGTATATGTACCTGAACCAGAAATTGAAATATGGCTCTGAGATGGAATAGAGCCGCTTTTTGAATTTTGAAGACGCAGTCACGGGAATTTCCTCCTGCAGGATATGCAGACTTCGCAGCACACCCAGGTATTTGGATACCATGCTTTTATCAAGACCTGTATAGTTGCATATCTCCCCAAGGGTGTTATACCCCAGTGCTATGGCTTTAAAAATACGCTTGTAATTCTTTGGCTCCCTGAACTCTTCATTTAAGAGGAATTCGGCTTCCTGTGACAGATAAGTGCCTTTTGTGATCACGTTGTTTTGCACATTGTCCCAGAATGGCAGGTTTGTATCGAATTTCAGCAGGTATTCCGGGATTCCACCACTGACAAACCATGTCCTGACAAGGTCTTTTGTGGAATAGGGCAAGAATTCTTTCAGGTGGATAAAGTCCAGGGGCGAAACCTGCCACTGTCCTGTTCTTCTTCCGTACAGCGGGCTTTTGTATCCCAGAACTTCAGACTCCATGACACTTACGGCCGATCCGGATAATATAAGCATCACGTTCTCGTGTTTCAGGTCGAGTTCCCATATCTTCTGGAAAATCGATGGTATGGACCTGTTATTGTATATCAAAAAAGGAAATTTAACTCGTTTTCCCTGTTTACAAATTTTTGTTGATACATAAGTAGTATACTTTACTCTCAACTAATATATAATTTATCATGGTATCCAGACTCATCCCATCCTTCTACCTACAGCCCGTGGATGGCTCGGACTTGCAGTCCGGTAACTGCCCCTGGGTACTCGAGGAATGGATAGCCGTAAAGCTATTTCTTTACTCTGTCTGAAAGCCAAAGTTAATATGTATGTAGGAAAATTGAGAAGAGGTGAAAAACGTGAAAGGAAAAAACGTGAAATTGTATGCCCTCGAATTTGTATTGATATTACTTTTAAGTGGAACATTGGCTTTAGTGTCTGTAACCGCACAGGCAAGTATTGATGATGGACTTGTGGCCAAATGGCATTTCGATGAAGGTTCCGGAAGTGTTGCGAAAGACAGTTCCGGGAATGAGAATGACGGAACAATTTATGGTGCAACCTGGGTTGATGGGAAGTATGGGAAGGCGTTAAGTTTTGATGGGAATGGCGATTATGTTGAGATAACACCTCAAAGTGACGTTTCAGCTATTGGTGATTTTACAATCTCGGCCTGGACAAAACTCAAAGATTGGAAAAGCCAAACAAAGTCTAATAAAGATAGGCAATATATTTTCGACGGTCATTCTCATTCAAAAACAGTAACCAGTGATTTTTCCCGACCTGGTTTTGGTCTATTTTATGATGGTAATTCATATACTGAGGAAATCCATAATTACATACATTATGATGATGGTAGAGGTCTTGAATTAAATACCAAAATGAGTTTGAAAGGGAAGTGGATACACCACATATTTATGAGAAAAGGAAATATGGATTATACTTATATAGATGGGCAATTGATTTCTGCAAATTACATAAGAGATGTAAAAAGAGATGATTTGCTAAATATGCAGCATAATTGGTTTATTGGAACTTTTTCAGGCAACAATCCAAATTATAATAGTGGAGTATTTAATTATGGATTTTATGGTATAATAGACGAAGTAAAAATCTATTCTCGTGCTTTAACCGCAGACGAAATTACAACGCTTTACGAGGGAAATCAGATAGCATTAACATTGACAAAGACCACCTCTCCTTATTCAATAAAACAAGAACAGAAAACAACGGTAAAAATAACTATAGAGAACACTGGAACAACAACGATCAGTGATATAGAAGTTGTTGATACTCCATCTACTGAGTTTGATTTTGTCAGCGGTGAGACATCAGACAAATACGGAAGTCTCAAATCTGGCGAATCGAGGACTTTCCAATATACTATACGATCAAAAGATGCGGGAAAATTTGATTTGGGCCAGGCAACTACAATATATGCCGATGAAGAAGGGAACTATCACACTGTGAAATCAAACACACCAATGGTTGAAGTAATAACGCCTCTTGAAAAACCTGAATTTCCGGCAGGTGAGGGAGAAGAAGAAAAAGGAATACCTGGATTTGAACTTGTATTCGCTATCACAGGCTTATTGGCGGTAGCATATCTTTTTGCTAATAAAAGAAAAAAGTAAAAAGGAAAGGTCAACATCTGGATGCCCCGGACTTAAGCGAAGCGAAGTCCGGGGTTATTAACGGGGTTTATAAATAAAAAACCAACAACGGAAGCAGCAATACACCCATAGCATGGCTACGCCTGATCCTAAGATACGGCGCAAGCATCCCGATAGGTATAGAAGCAGCAAATATCACAAGACCGAACCAACCAGTAAAGATAAGCACCAGAACAGTCAATGCCCCCAATATCAAAGTGCATAATAACCGATAATTTATCCTGGTTATAAGCGGCAATATCCTATCACCCATCCAGATGGTGATATAAAATGCAGCCACTGACACAGCCACAATTATTATCAAAAGTTGTACAAGAGTATCAATGCCCATAGGTATATCTCCCAGGATATCAGATACTGCCACCATAGCACCGCTGCGGGTTCTGTGTATAACAAATAATGCAATAAGTCCGAGGATCGCATTAGCAGTATTGACACCTGATATTGATACAATAAATTCCCTGACTGAATTGTCATTAGAAGAATCCTCTTTTACTGCCAATCTTGCAAGTACGGTAGCTACAGCAGCCGTTATACCTGGAAGCCAGGCTACCAGTGATCCTGCTGTACTGCCTGTGATCATTCCCCTCAATATATTTTTTGAGGGTAGAACCGATATGAAACTAACCTGCTTTGGGATCACAGTATCTGTTTGCATACTGACAACAAGCATGGAGGCACCGAACAGACCGCTAAATAGTGGCATTAATATACTGGGTTTTCCCAATTCGATGAACGGATCAATTAGACCTTCGGATCCAATAGCAAAAAGACCCAGCAGTCCTGAAATTAAGAACAATACTACTGCATAGGCCCTGTATTTCATACGTACTAATGACCCCTGTCCCTCTATTATTTCACCTTTTTCAGTATATATCAGTATCAATACTATTATCAGTAATATCCAGCCCATATATTGTTCCATCAAAGGATACATATTAACAAAGAACACAGCCATAGGTACTGTAAGTATCAGGGATATCAGTACTGAACCTGCACTCCCCAGTGCTGACAACCTTATAGCCTCTGATCCGTATCCATCAAGGAGCATCTGGTGTCCAGGCAGTACTGCAAGTGAAGTATCAGGGTCAGGTGCACCTAAAAAGATCGATGGTATAATATTAAGGAAGGTGTGTGTTAAAGCACTCGACACAATGATCGCAGCAATACATAGAGATGAAAGTCCTGATTCAGCTAGCCAGGGACTCAAGGCAGCAAGAATAAAAGCAAAAGTATTGGTATGGATCCCGGGAACCAGACCGCTGACTATGCCAAGCAGAAAGCCAATTATTGTAGAAACAATAAGCATAGTGAGGTCCATATTGATATATCCTGTTAGTCCAGAAAGACCAGGGCCTTATTGGGACATATTTCTACACACTTACCACATTGAGTACATTTAGTATAATCTATCCTTGCAATGCCATCTGATTTATAAAGTGCACCGGTCGGGCAAACATTATCACATTTGCCACATTTCTTACATCCGAAGACTACAACATATCTATCTTCGTTCATATTAAAACACTTGATCGCAAACCAGTTCCACTTGATCTCTTAATTGATCCTGACCAATACCCATTATGCCGGCTGCGAACATTCCTCCACCAGCACCCACACCTTCTTTTACATCGCCTGACTCATACATTCTAAGTCCCGGATTCTTTGATAGATTAAAACCAGGATCTGAAATATAAGACTTAAATCCCAGATCAGATACCGTTTCTAAGAAGCTGGCAGTATTATCCTCTGCGACAAATTTTGTGGTTGCGATTGAAACATCACTATTTATTCCAATATGTTTAATTAGAGCCAGCACTGCCATCATCTGTGTACCTCCGGCCAGTACGCTTGTAGTATCTCCTAATCCCTTGACAAGACCGCATACACACGGCATCATTGGATCTCCAAAATATTCCATAGCTTTCATTGGGTCATCCTTTAAATCCCCAAAGGATATTCCTTTATTAATTAATGCTTCCTCTACAGTCTGTTCCTTGATATTTAACGGGTTCTTGGGGTAACTGCTGCTTACTCTGGCCTTTATTCCCAGTGATTTTAGTACACACATGGCTGTAGTAGTACCAGCCGGTACACTCTCACCAATAATTACGCAGTCTGAAAGGCGTTTTATCTGACGTCCCAGTTCAACTGAATTCTCATAGATCAAAGCAACATCCAATACACCTTTTGCAGTTCTGATATCTCCACCTGGTTTTGCACCAACATCCAGAAGAGGTATTCTTGGAATGACCCTCAAACCACTATTTATAAACAGGAATGGAATTTTTGTTAATTGCAGTGCTGCTCTTGTGATCACTGCAGGTGTAGGACTGCCGGCCGGGGTCATAGGCGGTTCGCTCTTACATATTGTCCTGCCCAGTGTAACTAATTCAGCATCACCGGCCGGTGTATAGTCAATGACATCCGGTGATCTTCCTGCAGCAGATATTCCTGGTATCTTAGCAGTGTCTGTATTGGATAGGACGCATAAAAAGAACGGATGTTCAACATCAAATTCAAGTGGTTGGGGTTGTATCCAAAAATTCATTATTCAATATGAATAACTCTTTTTAGAAATAAAGGTTTTCAATCTTTAAGATTTATGTATCCACTTCAAAAAGCATGGTATTTTAACAGGAATTACAAGATTTACAGGATGTTGATGATACGGTATATCCTGTCGATCCTGTTTAATATTTTTTAAGAAGCTGAAGATTAGAAAATGTGAACAGAGTGAGAATTTGCGATATATCAAGTTATACTTGATATGCTATGAAAAAAAGAGCGTTTTATATAATATATTTAATTTTAAAATTAATATAGATGTATATCTTAGTTTACTTACTAAAATTTATGCTCTTAAGTTTTTCAATATTTCTCATTGTTCTCTTGGCATTCATTCGGGTTTGATTTTCAAGATGAATGACTATTTCACTCATAGGAATCGCCAGTTTATATACCTTCATTGGTCTGCCTTTCCCTTCTTTTTTTACTTCCCGTTCTTCCAGCCAACCGGACTTCCTCAACTCTCGCATTGCAATACTTACTTCAGGTTGCCTGAGTTGAGAACCCAGTTCAAGATCTTTTGAAGTTGCTTCATTTACACTTGAAAGATATGCAAGAGTTGAAGCCACATTTCTGGAAATATTCAAATTTCTAAGAATATCTATAAATTCAAGGTCAGTATCGTCAAAAACAATTACTTCAGAAGACTTCATTATTATCACATCTTTTTATTGTATTCTAGTTATATTTATTTTATATTATAAATAGTTAATTCAAATCAATAATATTTAATTCAAGTAACTATTAATGTCCGGATATTATCCAATCAACATCCTCAATAATACCTTAGTAACTTTAAGTACACTTTTTCCCCTGGCTTTTGTGATCAGTTTTCCTAATAATATAGATGGATGATCTATATCACCATACTGGTTGATAATTTCTATTATTCCGGGTTCATTAAAAAACCCCATTAATTCATTAAGATCATCATTATTCAACCTACCTAACACATTATGCATACGCATTCCCATACTCAATTCCCGACCTACTGCTTCACGCCACCGCCGGTCATATTCCATTAGTGCCTGTGCAGATGTATTACCAGAAAGTGCAGCGTTTGCAGCCACCTCACCTGCGTGCTTTGCACAGATCGCACCCATATATACGCCACCGCCTGATGTTGATTTGACCTGTCCGGCCGCATCTCCTGTGATAACAACTCCATTAGCTGCTGTACACGGTTGAGGACCTAATGGAATGCATCCTACAACCATATCCAGACAACCCGGACGTGCCCGTTCTCTTATTGTCAGATTAGTTTGCATGAACCTGCATAGATGCTCATAAGCACTCAACTGTGTCTTAGAGGGATCTACACATAGCCCTATTCGTGCTATATCTTTGCTTACAGGCACTGACCATGCAAAGAACCCTGGCGAATTATTACCAACAAAAACGTCTACCATATTGGTATCCATAACATCATATCCAGTCTCTATCTGCACACCGGATAAAACTTTTCGCACCTGACCCAATCCGCTCCACCTGGCAATATTACTCTGTACACCATCAGCACCGATCACCACTTTTGCAGTAACATTACACTTACAGCCATTATGTATAAGGTGCAACATTTTTTTATCATGGTGATCCTGTAAACCCAGGGCCTTTGTCTTCATCATGATATTAGCACCCTCATCAATAGAGTGTTCCAGTAAGGTGCGGTCGAATATTTTCCTATCAATAACATAGGCTCTTATCTTCTCACCGCCAATAGAGATACAGGTATTATTAGGAGGGAATATATGTGCACCCTTGATCGACTGGTATATCCATGGCCCTTGTTTGATCTCACATTCATCAATGGTCTTGCTGCTTATCAAACCAGTACACTGCAACGGACTTCCAGCTGATGTATGCTCTTCAATGATCAAAGTTTTAGCACCAGATCTGGCAGCGTACCTGGCAGCCATTGACCCGGCGGGACCTGCACCTACAACAACAACATCGTAGGACAGATCAGTCAAATGAAACCTCTCCCTCCCTATTAATATAAGCAGTAATTTGGCGCTCAATTCTTCTATGTTGTATTACATCCGGGATGCTCTTATGTATCATGGTTACCACATCCAGACTGTTCTCAGTGACCTTGATCCCTGCTTTATCAGCTTTATCGAAAATAATAGCGGGTATGTCCATTATATCAGTATTCTCGTCTATTTGTATGGATACAATGGCTTGAAGTTGATCCCATTCTTTTAGAGTATTCTGCGCCTTTTTGATATTCTGGTACGCCCTTTTCTCCAGGATGCTTACATTAGCACGGCTGGTTTTTAGTATATCTGCGATCTTCTCCTGGGTATAACCTTTAAGGCGAAGTTCCAGAACCCATTTTTGCCGTTTAGTTAAAAAGGACTCTACAAATGGCATAATATATTACATTCGTATTTAATAGTATATATTATATCTCAAAAAAGAACAAAATCCTCCCGTCTGTCGGATTTTCTTGAGTATATTATCTTACAGATTATATATTAAAATAAAAATTAAGGGCAAAAATGCCCTTAGTCAATTTACTGTGGTTTATCGTAGAGTTTAGTTTTCTCGACAAGATTGCCCTTCTTTGCATGTGGCTGTCTATAGACTGTATCGTTGGCCTTTTCAATCTCTCTGGCATCTATTGCCAGTTGGGCTGCAGCCCTCATCATTTCATGGCCAGTTGCTGTTGTTAAGGTCACGTCTTTGATATCTTTCATCATAAAGCATGCAGGGAAGTTAATCTCTGCTACCTTATCTGCCATGTGTAGAGCAGCCAGTGCTTTAGCTTTGGCATACGGATTAGTAAATCCGGCACTCTCTACTGCTTTTTGTGCACTTATCAGTATATGCGGTAATTCAAGGTCTTTACCTGATTTACCTGCATTGACCTGGTCAATAACCTTATCGAACTCAGTCTGAATTAACCTGACAACACCACAGGTGGATAAAACTTTCATAGCATCGCTGTTAAAGCTTGCCATCTCGACAGAATCAAGGAACTCCCTCTTGGCGCCAATAAGCGGATCAACCTTCAAAACGAGGGTTCCGAATCCTGCATCTTCCAGTGCCTTGCGGTCGTCTTTCTTGGTAGGTCCGTCTGATATCACTATCATTGGCCTGTCCTTCCATATTTCCCGTGCTGCAGTTGGACCGGGTGCGGATGCATTAGGACTGATTATAACATAGAAATCCGCATTATACATTTTGAATTTCTCTGTGTCAGCAGCCTCATCCTTGCCCATCTTGGCTCCAGTACCGAAAACTCTGATATTTATTCCCTCTCGAGCTGCGATCTCATCCAGAATGAGATCAACCACCTGGGACATCCCCAAGTTACCCAGTTTAATA